>QWCH01000867.1_pt1 | contig 51318 bp, 45 predicted proteins | sample 1972671 | NCBI WGS metagenome assembly QWCH01 (sample SAMN09866713, study PRJNA288562) | Human gut metagenome isolate term3_stool, whole genome shotgun sequencing... | isolation source: gut | host: Homo sapiens | place: USA: California
AGGTATAATATGATAATTTAATTGAAAATTGAAAGTTGAAAATTGAAAATGAATGGATTCGGTGATTGAAGAATTGCTGAATTTGAGATTATCGAATGAGTGCGGAGACAGTGGGAATCATAAATCTAAAATTTAAAATCTAAAATTGAATGAAGGTTTACACGAAAACAGGGGATAAAGGAACTACGGCATTAATCGGGGGAACTCGGGTACCGAAAAATAATATACGTTTGGAAGCGTATGGCGGGGTAGATGAGTTGAATAGTCATTTGGGAATGATCCGGTCGTACCCGATTGACGAGGTTAGTGTGAAAGAGTTAATAGAAATTCAAAACGTGTTGTTTGTCGTGGGTGCGAACCTCGCGACGGATACGTCGGTGAGTAATATGCAAAAAAAGATGCCCTGCACGGAAGAGGATGTGGCTTTTCTGGAGCGGGCAATTGACCGGATGGACGAGGAATTACCGCCTTTGCAATATTTCGTGCTGCCGGGGGGACATCCTGCCGTGTCGGCTTGTCATATCGCTCGCACGGTTTGCCGTCGGGTGGAACGTCGGATCATTGACATGGGTGAGGAAATCGAGGTAGAGGACGTGATTGTACGTTACGTGAACAGGCTTTCCGATTACTTGTTTGTACTGGGACGCAAGCTGGCAAAAGATTGCGGTTTGGAAGAAGCCAAGTGGATTCCGAGAGCGTAGGAATCACAGGAGCATTTAATCTTAAATCATAAATCTTAAATCATAAATCATCAATGCAAGAGATATTTCGTTTTTTAGAGGCATTAAGAGAGAATAACGATCGGGATTGGTTTCATGCCAATAAAGAGTGGTATTTGAGAATAAAGGCAGAGCACGAGGCATTTATTAATCGTGTCATAGCGGCGTTGGCTGTCGTGGAACCGGAGGTCGAGGGGTTGGAAGCGAAAGATTGTATCTTCAGAATCTACCGGGATACGCGTTTTTCCCCGAACAAGCAACCCTACAAGACACATATCGGGGCGTACATGGTGAGGGGCGGTAAAAAGAGTCCTCGTTCGGGGTATTACGTGCATATCGAACCGGGTAACTGCTTGCTTGCCGGGGGAGTATGGTGTCCGGAGCCATCTTTATTGAAAGCGTTGCGGCAAGACGTGTATGATAATATTGATGAATTCACGGGTATTGTCCGGGATAAAGAGTTTGCCAAGTATTACCGGTTGGATGGAGAAAAATTGAAGAAAGTACCTGCTCCTTTCCCGAAGGACTTCCCGGAGGCAGAAATGTTGAAATTCAAGGCGTATACTGTTACTCACGGTGTGCCGGATGCGTTTTTCGAGGGTGAGGATGCGGTCGAGAGGGTGGTTGACCGTTTGTTGTTGATGAAACCTTTTCATCGTTTCTTGAATTACACGGTGGAAGAGACGTGGAATAATTGAAAATGGAGAATTGAAAATTGAAAATGAACGTGTTTTTCCTTTGAATGGCTTTGATAATAAGGGGAAAAGTCGTATATTTGTAGTATGGAAAAAACAAAAGAAAAAATGCCGCAGCTAGTGAAAAACGCCACGGTCCGGGAAGAGATTTTGCAGGGAATGATAACCTCGTTTCAATTGGAAGGAATAAAGATTTCCCAAGAGACGGCGTACACTATTCTGGAACGGGTGAATTTGAAACTTAAAACGCGTAAGTAATGATCTTTTCCATTCTGGAGTAGTCTTTGCGGGCTACTTGCTGAACGGCTATAATATACTCGTCGAAATTCACTCGTCTGAAATTCAATCCTGTATAACCTTGTTTGCGAGCCATTAGATTGGCAAGTATACGTGCTGTCCGTCCGTTTCCCTCCCGGAATGGATGAATGAAAAGCAATTCCCCATGTACTTTGGCGATGTCCTTGATTAACTCCTCTTGATGAGCGTAGTGATCCGGAAGATGTGCCAGTATCTCTTCTTCAAAAATTCGCATATTATCCGGGATAAAGCGTCCGGCCGGAAAGACGAATCCCCCTTTCGATACATTCACGGAGCGGAAATGCCCGGCAAAAGAGTAGAGCTCTTTTAACGCGGTACGGTGGATGTCGCAAATGTATTTTATCGTGAATTTCGTTTTGGGCGTCAGGTTCTCTGTAAATAGAATTTCGGCAGTCAAAAAGCCCTCGAACTCGGCATTGTGTATTGCTTCCTCGTCGGTAAGTCCGAGTAAGTTGTGGAGTATTTCACCCTCTTCACCATTGGTCGAGTATCTGTTCATGGCGTTCGATTTGCTTCAAAGTTATGGAAATCTGTCAATATCACCAAATTTATTTAAGATTTATGATTTATGATTTGTGATTAACCGCTATCTTTGTCATTCGGTAAAGCCGAGTTACAAGTTGTAATTATTATAAGATAACAATGAAGGTATTATTATTGGGTAGTGGCGGACGCGAGCATGCGTTGGCGTGGAAAATAAACGAGAGTGAGAGATTGACAACGTTATATGTTGCACCGGGAAATGCCGGAACTGCCGGGATTGCGGAGAACGTGAATATTAAGGTGACGGACTTCGAGGCATTGGCTGCATTTGTCGAGAATAACGGCATCGAGATGTTGGTCGTGGGGCCGGAAGATCCGCTGGTGGAAGGTATTCGGGATTATTTCGAGGCTGATGCCCGTTTTGCACACTTGATGATCGTGGGTCCCGGAAAGGCGGGAGCGATATTGGAAGGAAGCAAGGATTTCGCGAAAGAATTTATGATTCGTCACCATATCCCGACGGCGGGTTACTTGACCGTGACGAAAGAAAATATAGAGGACGGGATTGATTTTCTGAAAACACTGAAACCGCCTTACGTGTTGAAGGCTGACGGACTGGCTGCCGGTAAGGGTGTCTTGATATTGAATGATATCGAGGAGGCGAAAAGTGAACTCCGCTTGATGTTGGGCGGTAAGTTCGGTAAGGCGGGCAATCGAGTGGTGATAGAGGAATTCTTGAGCGGGATAGAGCTTTCCGTGTTCGCCCTCACGGACGGGAAAGATTATAAGATATTAGGCTCTGCCAAAGATTACAAACGTATTGGGGAAGGGGATACCGGATTGAACACGGGTGGAATGGGAGCCGTTTCTTCGGTGCCGTTTGCCGACGAGGAGTTCAACCGGAAGGTGGAAGAGCGGATTGTACGCCCGACGATAGAGGGTTTCCGAGCGGAAGGTATCGATTACAAGGGATTCGTTTTCTTCGGGTTGATGAATGTTGCGGGTGATCCTTACGTGATCGAGGACAACGTGCGTATGGGTGATCCGGAAACGGAAGTCGTGTTACCGAGATTGAAGACGGATATCTTATCTTTATTCGAGGCGATGGCGAAGGGCGAGTTAAAACAAGCCGCTTTTGATTTGGATTCCCGTTTTTGCACGACGGTCATGTTGGTATCGCAAGGTTACCCGGGAGATTACGAGAAAGGAAAGGTTATTACCGGATTGGAGAACGTGGAGGGTAGTATCGTGTTTCACGCGGGTACAAAATTGACAGACGGGAAAGTGTTGACAAACGGGGGGCGCGTATTGGCTGTCAGTTCGTATGGCGATACCATGAAAGAGGCTTTGACTCAATCATACAAGAACGTGGCGAAAATTCATTTCGAGGGAATGAATTTCAGGCGTGATATAGGGTTTGATTTATAGCATGCGAAGAAAATGGGATTCAACTCGGTACTGAAGTCGAAAAATTTGTATTTGTTATATTTGTTGCCGTTTATTCTGGTAGCAATAGCATTTTTACGTTTCACGCTGGATGGAGACGGGGGAATCATTTGCCGCGAGAATGGTTTAATCTCATTTCCTTTTTTAAACGAAAACCAGCATCTTCTTTGGTTAAAGGCGGCAGGGATGTTCGTGTTGTTGTGCTTGTCTTTTCTGATCTTCTTTATCGCGGACCGGTACAAATTTTTATCCCGTATTACCGTGTTGCCCGCGTTGCTCTATGCTTTGATGTCGGCGGGAATTATTTGTCATTATGGCGTGAATAATTACCTGCTGGCAGCATTTTGCATGATTGTGGCGATATCCCGTTTGCAGTCGGCTATCGTGCACTCGAACTCCAATGCTCCCGTGTTCGGGTTTGGTTTGTTTACTTGTTTGGCAGTCTTGCTTTGTCCCAAGTTAGTGTCGTTGTTGCTTTGGGCTATCGTGGTATTGCCTTTCTCCGGTCGTGCGAATGTCAAGGACTTGGTAGCCTTGTTTATCGGCTTTTTTACCACTCTGTTTTTTACCGCTGCTTACTATTTTTGGACAGATCAATTATTCGAGCTCCCGGCGGTGTTCTCGGAAACGTTGTTAGCAGGGGAAGGTTTCTGGAGGTTGATGCCGGAGAAGCTGGTTGCCTATATCGTTTTTGGGGTACTGATTATCGTGTCGTTGTACAACGTGATCGTGAACTCTTCGACGGCAATTGTTGCGCAACGGAGAGGTATATTTTCAATGCTCTCGATGCTATTATTCGCGGGCAGTTCCTTGTTTTTTATTCCATTCAATTGCCACGGCATCATGCTGATACTTGCGATACCCTTGTCCTACTTGTTTTCACAATATTTTATTTCACACCGCACCCGATGGTTGGGAAACGTGTTGTTTCTCCTCTTGTTGGCGGCGTGTGTTTGGACTATTTGGTAGAATATACAGGGTACAAATGTCGTACTCTAGTAGAATGTCAACATCTCTCCGCGTACCTTCTCGTTGATTTTACCGTTGTTGTACACGATTTGTCCATTCACGATTGTTGTTGCCACTTTATAAGTAAATGTCATTCCTTCCAATGGCGACCAACCGCATTTGTATCGTAAATTTCTTTTCCTGACCGTCCACGGTTGTTTTTCAAAGATGGCGATATCCGCCTTGTAGCCTTCCCGCAAGTAGCCTCTTTCCTCGACATGAAAGATATCAGCGGGGGCATGACACATTTTGTCAACGACGTTTTCAAGCGTGATTTCACCCCGTTCCATGAGTTCCAGCATGACCACCAGCGAATGTTGTACCATGGGGCCGCCGCTTGCCGATTTGGTATAAACATCGGCTTTCTCTTCCGGCAAGTGGGGGGCGTGGTCGGTGGCAACGACATCCAGACGGTGTTCATTCAGCCCTTGCAACAATGCCTTCCTGTCACTCTCTGCCTTGATTGCCGGATTCCATTTCACGAGGGAGCCTTTCGTGATGTATGCCTTGCTGTTGAACCATAAATGGTGGACACAAACTTCCCCGGTGATACGCTTTTCTTTTCTGGGGCCTTCGTCTAGCAGAGCCACTTCCTCTTCCGTGCTTAAGTGGAGTATGTGCAGGCGGCTGTTATGCTCGCGAGCCAATGCTGCGGCTAGAGAGGAACTCTTGTAGCATGCTTCCCGGCTGCGGATCACGGGGTGGCAATACGTGGGGATGTTGTCGCCGAGCATTTCTTGAAGAAGTGCCAGATTCCGGTTAATCGTGGGAGTATCCTCGCAGTGCGTGGCAATTAAAACGGGAGATTCGGCAAATATGCGTTCCAGTGCTTCCGGGCTATCGACGAGCATGTTACCCGTGGATGAACCCATGAATACTTTTACCCCGCAGGTCGTGTGGGGATCGACATTTCTGATCTCGTCAATGTTATCCACGGTTGCCCCAAGGTAGAATGAATAATTCACGACAGCGTTCTCCCGGGCGATTTGTTGTTTTTCCCGCAACAATTCGTTCGTGACGGTGGGCGGCTTCACGTTGGGCATATCCATGAACGAAGTGACCCCACCTGCTGCCGCGGCACGGCTTCCTTCCCCGATATCCCCCTTGTGGGTTAAACCCGGTTCGCGAAAATGTACTTGGTCGTCAATCACGCCGGGTATAATAAATTTTCCCGTCGCATCAATGACTTTTACACCCTTGGGGATTTCAGTGATTCCGCCTTCAATGATTTTCTCGATTCTGTCGTTTTGAATAAGAATATCACCTTTAAATGTTCTCCCTTCGTTTATGATTGTTCCACCGTGAATAAGCATATTAATTTATGATTTACGATTTTTGATTTACGATTGAATAATTCTGAGATTTAGATTTCTGTTAATTTCTTGATTTATGATTTTCCGTTAACCGATGCTTCTAAAATCGTAAATCGTAATTCATAAATCGTAAATTAATCCGTCGGCAATCACAGAATTAATTTATTCTCTTTTTACGTTTCCCGATGCTTCTGAGTTTCATGGTGATGACACCCCAGAATGCTTCGTTGAATATACCACCGCTCATTTTGGACGTGCCTAGGGTGCGGTCGGTGAAGATAATCGGGACTTCTTTCAGTTTGAACCCGAGTATCCATGTCGTGAATTTCATTTCGATCTGGAATGCGTATCCTTTGAATCGGATTTTGTCCAAGTTGATTTCTTCCAGAACCTTTCTCGTGTAGCACACGAATCCGGCTGTGGCGTCATGTACTTTCATGCCCGTGATCATTCGCACGTACTTGGAAGCAAAGTAAGACATCAGTACCCGTCCCATAGGCCAGTTCACAACGTTGACGCCGGTGACGTAGCGGGAGCCGATAGCCATGTCGCCCTCTCCCGAAGCACAAGCGTTGTAAAGTTTCACCAGATCGTCCGGGTTATGCGAAAAGTCCGCGTCCATCTCGAAAATGTAGTTGTACCCGTGTTCCAGAGCCCATTTGAATCCGGCGATGTAAGCGGTGCCTAATCCCAATTTCCCCTTTCGCTCGATCATGTGGAGTTGCGGGAACTCGGTTTGCAGGCGTTTGACGATTTGTGCCGTTCCATCGGGAGAATTATCCTCGATAACAAGGGCATCAAATGCCGGGGTAAGCGTGAAAACGTGTCGGAGAATGTTTTCGATATTCTCTTTCTCGTTATAGGTAGGTATGATGACAACTCTGTCGTTCATAACGATATATTTTATAAATAGTCAATAATCCGTTCCAACTTGTTCCCCCGGGAGCCTTTCACCAAAATGAAAGAATTTACCACTTCATGCGTTTTTAAATGTTCAATCAGAGTATCCGTGTCGGGAAAATAGGTTGTAAATGTATAGTTATTTATGATAGATTCAAAATTATGCCCCACGACAAATACTCGCGGGAAATTATGATTCGCGATCATATCCATGATTTCCCGGTGCGCTTCGTGTGATATGTCCCCAAGTTCCCGCATTTCGCCGATAATGATGAGTTTGTTGTCCGCTTTCATTTCCGCGAAGTTGGAAATAGCCGCCCGCATACTGCTGAGATTAGCGTTGTATGCGTCCAGAATGATGGTATTCTGTTCGGTTTTCAGTAATTGGGAGCGTAGATTCGAGGGCGTGTAGGCTTCTATCGCTGCCTGTATTTGCAGCGGGTCTACCTCGAAAAATATTCCCGCGGCAGAGGCTGCCATGGCATTGTCGAAGTTGTAGCCCCCGATCAGTTTGGTACGTATATAAAGATGCCCTTGGCGGGTTTTTATCGTGTACACCAGATAGGGTGCGGTTTGCGCTATCTCGCCCTTGACTAAATCTCCGTCCGCGCCGTAAGTATATCGTTGCGCACCCTCGGACAGGCGGCAAAGCAGTTCATCTTCCCCATTCACGAAAAGAATACCTTGTTTCGCCTTGACGGATTTGTACAGGGCACTTTTTGTTTCGATGATATTCTCGTAACTGCCGAAACCTTCCAAATGTGCGTAACCGATGTTGGTTATAATCCCGTAATCCGGTTCCGCGATTTCGCACAGGTCTTTGATTTCACCGGGGTGGTTGGCACCCATTTCCACGATGCCGAATTCCGTGTCTGTATCCATGCTGAGCAAGGTGAGCGGAACCCCGATATGGTTATTCAAATTACCTTTGGTGGCAACGGTTTTGTACTTTTTCGAGAGTACGGCATGGCATAATTCTTTCGTGGTTGTCTTGCCGTTTGTCCCGGTGATACCTAAAATGGGGATGTTTAACTGTTTGCGGTGATGATTCGCCAGTTGTTGCAGAAAGCGTAATGTATCGGGAACGAGTACGCACCGGGGCGAGATGTTGTACTCGGCTTCATCAATGACGACGTATCTTGCTCCTTGTGCTATAGCTTTCTCCGCGAATGTGTTACCGTTATGATTTTCCCCTTTTAAGGCAATAAATATATCCCCTTCTTTTATTTCCCGGGAGTCGGTGGTAACCCGACTGCCTTCCCGGAAGGCCTTGTATATAGATTCTAATTCTTCCATCTTTCGTTTTATTCGATAGGAATTACAAATTTATAAAAATAAATGAACCGATCAATTTTAGATTTATGATTTTAGATTTACGATTCTGTGATTGGGTGATTTTTTATTAATATCGCGGGATAATTTAATCTTAGAAATAATGAAAATCAAGACAGGGTTGGGGATTGATGTCCACCGGTTGGAACCGGGGTTGGATTTTTGGCTCGGGGGAATCAAGTTGCAACATGATAAAGGTTGCGTGGCACATTCGGACGGGGATGTGTTGATACACGCTATATGTGATGCACTTCTGGGAGCTGCCGGGTTGGATGATATCGGGACGTATTTCCCGGATACAGATCCCGCGTACAAGGGAATCGACAGCAAGATATTGTTGAAGAAAGTGGTTGAAATGCTTGAACGGAAATGTTTTTCTGTCGGGAATATCGATTGTGTCATCTGCCTGCAACGCCCGAAAATTAAGACGCGGACACTGGAGATGAGGGAATGTCTGGCAGAGATTATAGGAATTGATGTCGATGATCTCACGATAAAGGCTACGACCACGGAACAACTCGGTTTCGAGGGTAGGGAAGAAGGGATTTCAGCCTATGCTACCGTGCTGCTTATCAAGTTATAAAAAAGGAAAGCCGAGCGGCTTTCCTTTTTTTATTTTAGTTCATGTAGTCCCACATGGGTAACAGGATTGGTTTCTGGTTCAATGCCTTCAAGGCTTTTTCTCCCAAGTATTTTTTATGAATTACCACGCGGAAGATGTATTCGTCAAACCATTTGTCCGTGAACGTGAGATAGCCGTTATGTCCCGCTTGCGGTCCCCAGCTATTCTCGAATTCCCATTTCGTGGGGTTCCCGTTCTCGTCAACATCCACTGCCACGAGCACCATGGCATGAGCGGAACCGCTTTGGCGAGTAAGAATACGTGCTTTTTTATCCATGGAGAAGTCTACGCCCATTAAAGAGTTGTAGTCGTACATCTCCGGGTCTAGAATCCCGGTTTCCCGGTTGAAGAATTTACCCACGTCGCTGGAAGTGTACATCGCCTCGTTCCCTTTGATGGAAGCGATCGCGGCTTGCTTGATGTCCTCGTTCGGCAGGTTCAGGTACACCCAGTTGATACCCTCTATCGTGTTGCGATAGTTCTGGATATCGTATATTTTGTAATATTCCCGGGTGGGGTCGTTCATAATCATGATATAGTTCTCCGGGCTGTAATCGGCGGGAGTGATTTCCTTGTAGAACTGTTGCGGGGTGTAGTTTGCCAATTCCTTGATATCGCCGTTTTTATCCTTGTATCTCCACGTGAAGGTGGTAGGCGGTTCGCCGAGGCAAAGAGCCAGAATACGGTAAATATCTTTCAGCACGGATATTTTTTCAACGCGCAAATCTTTGGCTTTCTTGCCTTGTGCCGCCATTTCCCGGATGGTGTAACCACCTTTGCGGAGGCGTTCATTGATTAATGATACCATGGCGTTGGTATTGTTCGAGTGGGCTGTTTCCGGCATCACCTCTTTTGGGACAACCCCGTATTTTTCGCCCAAATTGTAATAAAGATTCCATACGCCACCGTCGCCCACGGGAGCTTGGAACATATAGTACACGTCCCGATCGTCCATCGGCTTGCCGGCAGTGGAAATCATGTTCTCGAGGAAAAGATTGGATTTCTCGAACATATCCCAGAAATAGAGATAATTGTGCGAGAAGTCAAAGTTGGTAAGATTGTATTTCTCCATGATGCTCGGGCGCAACACGTTCATGGACGTGAACATCCAGCAACGTCCGGAACTTTTCTGGTCCGTGATGCCGTTCACTTTTACCCGATACTTGAAATAATGGTCTGTTTTGCCTTGTACTTCCCGGTTGAGGGCATTGCTACGGATGTCCTTGTCATTTGTCAGTACATTCTGAATGGCTTTCGTGGCAGCGTCCTTCCGGAAACTCCCTTTGATATCGTTCAGTTCTTTCTCTCCTACCGTTTGAGCGCATAGCGTTCCCCCGGCCAAAAGCAGAGAAAATAATGTCGTGTATAACTTCATAATTTTAGATTTACGATTTTAGATTTATGATTTTGAAACGGAGAGTTGAAAATCGGAACACGTGTGTAATTTCCAATTTTCAATTCTTCATTTTCAATTGTTTAAAGGTGAATCACCTCGTCGTAGGCGGCACATGCCGCTTCCATCACGGCTTCGCTCATGGTCGGGTGCGGGTGTACCGTTTTGATGATGTCGTGGGCGGTAGCTTTCATTTTGCGTGCAAGTACCATTTCGGCAATCATCTCGGTCACGTTCATACCTACCATGTGGGCGCCCAGTAACGTGTTGTCGGCAGCGTTGAAAATCAGTTTGATAAAACCGTCATTGGCTCCTGCCGCACTGGCTTTCCCGGATGCGGTGAAGGGGAATTTACCGATTTTGAGTTCATAGCCCGCTTCCCGCGCTTTTGCCTCGTTCAGTCCCACGGATGCAACCTCGGGTGTGGTGTACGTGCATCCCGGGATGTTCGTGTAGTCAATTGTTTCGGTGTGAACCCCGGCGATGTGTTCCACGCAACAGATGGCTTCAGCCGATGCCACGTGAGCCAGAGCCGGACCGTGCACGATGTCGCCGATAGCGTAAACGCCTTCCACGTTCGTGCGGTAGTACTCGTCGACCTTCACCCTACCTTTTTCCATTTCGATATTCAGCTCTTCCAAACCGATATTTTCCACGTTCGGGCTGATTCCCACTGCCGAAAGCACGATTTCTGCCTCGTGTACTTCGATTTCACCCTTTTTGTTTTTGATGTTTACTTTCAACAGGTTTTCTCCGGCTTCCACGCTTTCCACGGATGATTTCACCATTACGTCGATGCCTGCTTTTTTGAAAGAACGTCCTACTTGTTTGGAAACTTCCTCGTCTTCTACCGGGAGGATTGTCGGCATGAATTCAACCAACAATACTTTGGTTCCCATGGCGTTGTAGAAGAATGCCAATTCGGAACCGATAGCACCCGAGCCGACCACGATCATGGATTCCGGTTTGTGGTTGAGCGTCAGTGCTTGGCGGTACCCGATGATGCGTTTCCCGTCCTGCGGGATATTCGGCAATTGGCGTGAACGGGCACCGGTTGCCAGCACGATATGTTGTGCCTCGTGAACGGTTTTCTCGCCTGCCGCGTCGGTTACCTCAACTTTCTTGTCGGCGGTCAGTTTACCGTGCCCCTCGATCACTGTGATATTGTTTTTCTTGAAAAGGTATTGGATACCTTTACTCATCTTGTCGGCTACTCCCCGGCTGCGGGCGATAATGGCATCGAAATCCGGTTCCGCGTGCTCAATTTTTACCCCGTAATCGGCGGCGTGTCCGGCGTACTCCAACACTTGAGCCGATTTTAGTAATGATTTCGTCGGGATACAGCCCCAGTTCAAGCAGATACCCCCAAGTTCCGCGCGTTCTATAACAGCCACGTTCATTCCCAGTTGTGAAGCACGGATGGCTGCCACGTATCCCCCGGGACCACTACCTACCACGATTAAGTCGTATTTCATTTTATTTGTCATTTATAATGTGAATAATTATTACACTGAATCATCGGGTGACAAAATTAGGGTATTTGTTTAGAATAGAAAACAAAATCGATTTTAGATTTTAAAAGGTTTCTCTTGTGTTCATGTTAATGTAATAAAAATAATATGTATAAATAATGAATTTTATTTGTAGTTGATATGTATTATCTCCTATTCAATTCCCATTCAACTCCTATTCAAAGCCTATTATAAAGGTATAAGAATGGAATTTAAATTGAAATAGTATAAAAATTATTAATACTGAAATTTATAGTATATACGTTATTCTTTCACGTGGAATAACTGATTGTGTCGAGAGCTGTTTTTGAACGGGGTAGAAAATATTTTCCCGTTATGATATCGAGAGTTGAAGTTAAAATTTTGTATTTCTAAGTTGAAATAGTATCTTTACACGCTAAAATTTTATATAGTATTGAAAATAACTGGTATATGAAGTATTCCGTGTTGTGTGCCTTGCACTGTCGGTTGTGAATGAAGAGAATATTTCATGTCGCTTAAAACATAAAATTGGATATTAATATGAAAGGACTAAAAATTGTTGTTCTTGCTAAGCAGGTTCCCGATACAAGAAACGTGGGGAAAGATGCGATGAAGGCAGACGGAACTGTAAACAGGGCAGCTTTACCTGCCATCTTCAATCCGGAGGATTTAAATGCTTTAGAGCAAGCTTTAAGATTAAAAGATACAATTGAAGGAACTACTGTTCACGTGTTGACGATGGGACCGGGGCGTGCCGCCGAGATCATCAGAGAGGCGATGTACAGGGGTGCGGATGGCGGTTACTTGTTGTCGGATAGGGCATTTGCCGGTTCTGACACGTTAGCGACTTCTTATGCCTTATCTTGTGCTTTACGTAACTTGGAATATGACGTGATTATTTGTGGTCGTCAAGCGATTGACGGTGACACCGCGCAGGTAGGTCCGCAGGTGGCCGAGAAATTGGGATTGCCGCAGGTAACTTACGCGGAGGAAATACAGAAATGTGACGGGAATGTGCTCACGATTAAACGTCGCTTGGAAAGAGGTATCGAGGTGGTAACTTGCCCGCTTCCCTGCGTGGTAACGGTGAACGGTTCTGCAGCCGAGTGTCGCCCGAGAAATGCCCGTTTCGTGATGAAATACAAAAACGCGAAAGGCACTCAAGAGGCTCAAGATGCCAACGAGGATTATTTCGCGCTGGTGAACGAACGTCCCTATTTGAAGTTGACGGAGTGGAGCGTGAACGACGTGGAGAGTAATCCCGCGGATCTCGGTTTGAGCGGTTCGCCTACCAAGGTGAAAAACATCGAGAACGTGGTGTTCCAAGCAAAAGAGGCAAAAGTGCTCTCCGGCACGGATGTGGAAATCGATGCCATGATGAAAGAGTTGATAACGAATCATACAATTGGATGATTTTAGATTTTAAATTGTAAATTTTAAATTGCAATCCCGGGTGATTGCGGTTTGAATCTATGAAATCTATGAAATCTATGAAATCTAAAATCTAAAATCTAAAATCTAAAATAATATGAACAGTGTATTTGTATATTGCGAGATAGAAGAGGGGGTAGTTGCCGACGTGAGCCTTGAGTTGCTGACGAAAGGTCGTGCCCTTGCAACAAGATTGGGTGTGAAGCTTGAGGCTATAGCGCTCGGACATAACTTGAAAGATATAGAGAAACAGGTATTTCCTTACGGGGTTGATGTAGTTTGGGTGGGCGACGATGCCCGTTTGGCTCCTTATACGACGCTGCCTCACACGAAGATGTTGGTTCGTTTGTTTGACGCGGAGAAACCACAGATTGCTTTGATGGGGGCTACCAGCGTGGGACGTGATTTGGGGCCTCGCGTGTCTTCCGCTTTACATAGCGGTTTGACTGCCGATTGCACGAGCCTTGAAATCGGGGAATACACGGATGCCAAGAGCGGTAAGAAATACGAGAATCTGTTGTACCAGATTCGACCTGCTTTCGGGGGAAATATCGTGGCAACTATCGTGAACCCGGATTGCCGCCCGCAGATGGCTACCGTTCGCGAGGGGGTAATGAAAAAAGAGATTATCGATCCGCAATATAAAGGTGAGATAAAGAATTTGAACATCGACGAGTATCTGGACGACACGGATATGGTCGTGAAGGTGATAGAACGCCAGATGGAGAAATCCAAGGTGAACATCAAGGGAGCCCCGATTATCGTTGCCGGAGGATACGGCGTGGGTTCCAAGGAGAATTTTGCTTTGTTGCATGAACTGGCTTCCGTGTTAGGCGGGGAAGTGGGTGCTTCGCGTGCTGCCGTGGATGCCGGGTTCTGTGAACACGAGCGCCAGATCGGACAGACGGGTACCACGGTACGTCCTAAATTATACATCGCTTGCGGTATCTCCGGACAGATACAGCATACTGCCGGAATGGAAGAGTCTTCCATGGTTATAGCGATCAACACGGATGCGGATGCCCCGATTAATAAATTTGCTGATTACGTGATCACGGGTGACCTGAACGTGGTAATTCCGAAAATGATCCAGTATTACAAGAAAAACAGCAAGTAGACGATTGTAAATTTTAGATTGTAAATTTTAAATTCCTGAACCGTGGATTTTTGAGCATCAATCTAAAATCTAAAATTTAAAATTTAAAATTGAAAAAGGTATGGCAAATTTCTATACAGATAACGAGGATTTGAAGTTCCACTTGGGACATCCTTTGATGAAAAAGATCGTCGCGTTGAAAGAACGGAATTTCGAGGAGGCGGGAAAATGTGATATCGCTCCCCGTGATTTCGAGGATGCGATGGATAACTATGATAGAGTGTTGGAGATCGTGGGGGACATTTGTGGTAACGTGATCGCCGAGAATGCGGAAGAGGTTGACCACGAGGGACCGCAAGTGATTGACGGTCGCGTGAAATACGCTCGCGGAACACAAGAGAATCACGACGTGTTGACACAAGCCGGTTTGTACGGTATGTCATTGCCGCGTGAGTATGACGGGTTGAACTTCCCGATGGTTCCTTATGTAATGGCTGCCGAGTTGGTTTCCCGCGGTGATGGTGGATTCGCCAATATCTGGGGATTGCAGGATTGTGCCGAAACGATTCACGAGTTTGCCAGCGAGGAACAAAAACGTGAATTTTTGCCTCGTGCCGCGAAAGGCGATACTTACGCGATGGACTTGACCGAGCCGGATGCAGGGTCGGATTTGCAGTCCGTGCAATTGAAAGCGACTTATTGCGATAAGACCAAGAAATGGTACTTGAACGGTGTGAAACGCTTTATCACGAACGGTGATGCCCAAATCTCGTTGGTTTTGGCACGTTCGGAAGAAGGTACGCATGACGGTCGCGGTTTGTCCATGTTTATTTATGACAAGGCTGACGGCGGAATGACTGTTCGTCGTATTGAAAATAAATTAGGTATCAAGGGTTCCCCGACTTGCGAACTGGTATTCAAGGATGCGCCTGCCGTGTTAGTGGGTGAGCGTAAGCTGGGATTGATCAAGTACGTGATGTCGTTGATGAACGGTGCCCGTCTGGGCGTGGGAGCTCAATCGGTAGGTATCGCGGAAGCGGCTTATCGTGAAGGTTTGAAATACGCCGGGGAAAGACGTCAGTTCGGTAAGGCTATCATTGAATTCCCAGCCGTGTACGAGATGTTGACCAATATGGAAGCCAAGTTGCACGGTGCTCGTGCCATATTGTACGAGACCAGCCGTTTCGTGGATATGTACAAGGCTTACACGCATATTGCCAACGAGCGTACATTGAATAAAGAGGAGCGCGAGGAGATGAAGAAATACCAGAAATTGGCGGATGTTTTCACCCCGCTTCTGAAATTATTCTCCAGCGAGTACGCTAACGAGATAGCTTATGATGCGTTACAGATTCACGGTGGGTCCGGATTCATGAAGGACTACCCGATCGAGCGTCTGGTACGTGATGCCCGTATCACGAATATATACGAGGGAACTTCTCAATTGCAGGTTGTGGCTGCTATCCGCGGTGTAACAACAGGACAGTACGCCAAGCATATCCGTGAAGAATACGAGAAAGCTCCTATTTGCCCGGAGCAGGAGTTCGTACGTGAAACTTTAAGAGGCATGACTGCCGCCTACGAGGCTGCCGTGACGAAAGTTACCGCTGTCGGGGAAACGGAATACGTGGACTTCCATGCTCGCCGTCTGGTGGAAATGGCAGGGTATATCATTATCGGTTACTTATTGTTGATTGATTCTCAGCGGGATGGCCGTTTCGCGAAATCAGCCGAGATATTCGTGAAATACGGACAGGCAAAAGTTGCGGGATACGCGGCTTTTATCAATGATTTCGAATTGAAAGATTTGGGAATGTACAAGAAATAACGCATTTCTAAAATTACAAAATACGTGAAGAGATCGTTCCGAATGGAGCGATCTCTTTTTTATCTCCACTCTTCCGGGGTCCCCCCTTGAAAGCCTGCTCTTGGAAAATTGTTTTTACAACTGTTTCGTTTTCTAAAAAAAAATAGTGTTTTTTTTTACACGAATATGATTAAAACATTATCTTTGCTATTGTAAATCATTGATTTGTAGAGTATTGAAATGATCAGAAATGGCTCTGGGAGGGCAGAGTCGTTAATTTGTAATTGTATGAACGGGATAAAAAAGTCTATTTATAATGTTTTTTATAAAACGTCAGGAGTATGTTTTATACTTTTCTGTACGATTGACTTTTTATACGCCCAAGGGACAGACGACGTGGTGAACGCATTGGTGAATGCAGGGTACGAAAATGTCAGTCGGGAAATAGGGGAGACGGAAGAGGTAATCATGTTTGAGAATACATTGTGGCGGGCGAACGGGGACGGTATAAGAGAAGCCATTAAACTTATAGAATTATATCCGGTGACCCCGGGAAAAGGACGGCGGGGGGTCGTTCTGAGAAACAAGGTGCCACAGGTATCATTGTTGCTCAGTCCGGGAGAAGCTGCCGGGATAGGATGGAATGTCAGTTATGAACTGGGGGATTCATGGAAAAAGGTTCACGATAAAAAACTTGCCAATAATTCCCGTTGGAAAGCGGATTTGGTATTCTACCCGCAATTCTCTTTACGTAACCAGAAGTTCCACAAGATATACGATGTGTTGTTCAATATCGCCCCGGCGTTGGAGATTGTTCCGTTCCGGGGAACGAAAATCACGGGACAGGTTATTATCCCGGTTTTCAACGAGTTCGGCGGATTGTACGATGATGTGCGTCCCGGCTATATTACCATGCAACAGAATTTTAGAGTGGAAAACGTGTTTCTTCAAGCAACGGTGGGGAATTTCAATCAAAACCGCTGGGGAATGGATTTGAGTTTTTTCCGTCCTTTTACAAAGGGCTGGTTGCAATATTTCGCGATAAAAGGGGGAGTCGGGTTGACGGGTTCTTCTTACTTTATAGATTGGAATTGGCATTATGGTCCCACGAAACTCTTTACGTGGAACGTCGGGGGAAGTTATTATAACCCGCAATATAACGTGCTTTGCGAGGTGCGGGTGGAGAAATTTCTTGCCGGGGATATCGGGGTGCGGGCAGATATGACGCGCCATTTCAAGCGTGCCTCTATCGGCTTTTACGTTATGAAAAATGACTATGATAATCTGGACGGCGGATTTCATTTCTCGATATTGATTCCACCGATGAAGTACAAGAGGAAGCGGGTGAGAGTAACCCCGGCTAAATACTTTAATATGGAATACAAAGCAGCCGGATTATTCTTTAACGGGAAGTCCTATAAAACGAATCCGGGACAGAATAAAGCGGAGGAGAACTTTAACCCGTATTACATAAAATCACAAATACAGAATAACTAATAACTTAAATTAAAAGCAGAAAGCAAGTAAAATAGTAAACAAAATCAGGAAATAATAAGTTAAACAAGTGTAAACCTTTATAAATGAAAGAATGATGAGAAAAGAAGTAAAACATTTTGGTATGAGCGCGAAAGCTATACTAATGGTAATGGTTGTCTTCGGAACGCTTTTCGCTAGCTGTTACACGAAGGATGATATTCCGGTGGTTCAGGTACCGGAGGAAGTTCCCAACAAGTACATTATCGAAGGTACGATTGTAGCCAACACGAATGGAGTTTTGGAAACTTTGAAAGGAGTTACCGTGACCAGCGACAAGAACGGCGTTGTTTCGTCGGGAGATGCTAACTTTATTGTTACAGTGGGCAGTCCTGATACTTACACGTTATCATTGAGTAAGACGGGATACGATCCTATTTCTTACAAAGTGGTTGTTCCGAGCGCGGGCGACAAGATTACCGGACAATTGATTTCCGTGAATGTACAATTGACGATGTATCGCGAGAATACCTCGAATCCGGGTTCCGGAGAAGTTGGGGTAGACGGTGACGTTATTTCCAAAGACAACAGTACGTTGACGATTCCTGCCGGAGCTCTTACAGCGAACACGACGATCACCATGAGTGTTGATGATGATGTGAAACAAGCTGTCGAGGTAACCGGTTCGCAGGAAGCTGCCGCTCAATTCCTGTTGGGTGAGTTCGGTCCCGGCGGAACGAAATTCCTTGCTCCTGTGGATTGGAGTGTAGCGTATGACGCTTTGTCTGATTTTTATTTGGCAAACACGCAATTACAATACAGGGCGAATAACAATGCCGGTGACTGGACGGTTATGACTGATGGTATTGTTTATGACAATGATAATGATAAGTACAATGTATCATTAACCCACTTCTCTCAATACCGTATGGTATACTTGGCAAGCGGAATGACGTTGGATGCTGTTACAGAAACCCTTCCGGCTATCGCGACAATCTTGAATACCAATCCTTCACCTGCTTCGATCACTGAAATTCCTTACAAGAAATACGAGGGTGCCGAGTTGACTTTAGGTGACGGATGGAATAATATCACGAATACTTCCGACAAAGATCAGATCGAAGAGTTGGTGAAAAATGCCGTTATGGCTAAAGTAAACGTATCGGAATTTAAAGCATTTATCGGTGAGCCGGTTGCTGCTAACTATGTATTGAGAGATCCGATCACGTTACCGTACGATTATCACTTGTTGTCCAAAGGAGAACAATCCATGGATTACTACGTGTTCACGTTCAAAGTATACAAGAAAGCGGACAACGCGGCTGTCGAGTTGAAAGTGAACGTGAAGGTGGCAGGTAAAGTTTCTATTTTCGTGGAAATGGATTATTGTGGAGCACATCATACTCACGGAAGCTGCGGACACGTGTATCACGGTGGTGCCGGCGGTGGTATGGTTATAGGAGATTAATTTAGAAAAGGAATCGAACGTTAAGTTAAATCCGGAAGCAAAATGTCATTGATATTGAATATGAAAAGGGTGTTACTTGCGAGTATATTTATCTTGAGCACTTTCATGCTTTCGGCACAATTAACGTCGGGTACGACCGGATTGTTGAACAGTCCGTCTGCCGATATGCAACCTGACAAGACGGTGATGCTCGGTGGAAATTTTTTGCACGACCGGATAACCCCGAACGGGTTCCCGTATAACACGTACAACTATTTCTTGAATATCACGTTCTTGCCTTTCCTCGAAGTGGCTTACACGTGTACCTTGTTTAAGGCTACCGACAAGTTTGTCCCGGAAAAGAAAGGGAGGTTTGTCAATCAGGATCGTGCTTTTTCTGTTCGTTTACGAGCGCTGACGGAGAGGAAATATCGTCCGGCTATTGTTCTCGGGTCTAACGACCTGTACACGCAAAGCAACGGGGGAGGGATTATGACGGAGGAATCCAATAATCAATATTTCAACAAGTTCTACTTGGCCGCAACGAAACACGTGAACATCACGAAAACAGAACAGGTCGGATTGCATTTAGCGTATCAGTACAACAGACGGGCGTCCAATCGCCTGAATGGGTTTTCCGGGGGAATTAGTTATAAGCCCTCGTTTGCTCCCAACTTGAATCTGATCGTGCAGCATGATTCGAAAAGTTTCTTTGTAGGTGCCAACTACCTGCTCTTGAAGCATCTTTTTATGCAAGTTGTTTTGCAGGACGGGCAATATTTTTCGGGAGGGCTGGCATACAAGATTTATTTGAAAGGTAAATAACGAGGAATTTGATAAAACTATAAATATTAATAGAATGAAAATAAAGACTTTATTACTCTCTGCACTGGTTGTGGCGGCTTCCTGTTCGGTAACCGCCCAAACGACCGATACGGATGTAAAATATATGTCTCCTAAATTTAAGGATAATATTTTTATCAGTATTGGTGTGGGTGCACAAGGTTACCTGACGCAGGATAACTTTGACCACGGTTTCGGGAAAGTGATCCAACCGTTGGTGAATCTGTCCGTGGGTAAATGGATGGATCCTTACTGGGGGCTTCGCGGACAGGCATCCGGTTGGCAAAGCAAAATGTACACGGATGTCGACCGTCTGAACAATGGCGGCGTATTCAATAAATTCGAACGTAAATATATCAATTTGAACTTGGATTTCATGTTGAACCTGACTAACCTCTGGCGTCAATATGATCCCGAAAACAAATGGGATATGACCTTGTTCTTGGGACCCGGTTTGAGTTTCGGTAAATTCCATGACAAACAACTCGATATGCTTGTTAACGGTTCGTTGGGATTGGGTGGAAAATACCATATCAACAAGTATTGGGCTATCGACTTGGAGGCTCGTACACATTTGATGCCGACATTCTTCTATACCTCTAAATACACGGGGTCAGAAGAGATTGCCGGACGTTCGTACCAAGACGGATTGCTTTCTTTGTCGATAGGTGCGACTTACACTTTCGGCGGTCGGAAGTTTACCCGTTACGAGAGTGGAGCGGAACAGATGCGCCAACAATTGAATGACAAGATCAACGGTTTGGAAAACGAGTTGCGCAACACGCAATCTCAGTTGGAAGCTGCTAAGATTGCCGAGCAAGTGGCTCAAAAAGAACTTGCCTTGACCGAGGCCGAGAAAGCTGAAGCTATCGCTGCCGCTGCAAGACAGGATTTCACTCAATACGTTGGTTTCACAATCAACAAGAGTGCCGTGAAAACGGAACAAATGGTGGTACTGCAGGCTGTAGCCAACTATATGGCTGAGAACCCCGGCGTGAAGATGAAAGTTGTGGGTTACGCCGACAAACAAACCGGCAGTAACTATTTTAACCAGAAACTTAGCGAAAGACGCGCGAAAAGTGTTTACGACCTGTTAGTGAAGAAATTCGGAGTGTCTTCAGACCGTTTGTCTTACGTCGGGTTGGGTGACCAGTCACAACCTTTCAAGGTGAACAATTACAATCGTTTAGTAATGATCCTTGGGGAAAAATGATAATCAAGAGTTTATGAGGTTCGAGAGTCCGAACAAGTCATTAAATACAAAATGAATCTTATAGGCTTACAAGCGAGGGTGTGTTTCGACACACCCTCTCGTTCATAAGGTCTGAAAGTCCATAATGTCGTAAGGTCTAATGTATCGAGTGAATTGATTTATGGGGTTGTGTATCATTATGTCATTGAATTATAGACTTTACAGACTTTAGGAGCCGAAGGCTCGACTTTATGGACATTACAGACTGGAGGTGTGTTTTGACACCTCCATGTTATTCTTCATCTTTACCAATTTCAATCGGTTTGTAACTCTCCCTTTCTTTACGGTCAGTTGTGGCGGCACAGCTGATGCCTCTTTCTCTCATCGCCTCGCTTTTACCGATGTGTGTATTCGGGAATTTTTTCTTTTTACTGAAAAACGTTGTTATTCCCAAGCCGATGAAAGCTATCCCGACCAGTACCAGTATGATAATGAAATAAGTTCCCAGCATAATATTATTCGTTTAGTTTAAACAAATGTACAATTAATTTTTTCACTCTTCAAGTTTGATATGTTTTACGTTGTCAAGAAAATTTGGTTGTGGAAGAGGAAAATGAGCGGGAGCTAAAAAAAAAGATTAAAAAAGTCTATTTATTACTTTGTTTTTTCTACATTTGGGGTGCAAAGTCAAATAAAATCGAGATATAATGGAAGGATACGAACAAAATGACGGAATGGATAGGGACGAAATCTATTCCAATGCAGTGAAAGCAGGGAAAAGAACTTATTTTTTTGATGTGAAGGCGACGCGTAATAATGACTACTATTTGACGATCACCGAAAGCAAGAAAAAATTTGATAATGATGGGAACGCAAGCTACGAGAAGCACAAGGTCTTCTTGTATAAAGAAGATTTTGATAAATTCGTCGAAGGCTTGGATGAGGCTATTGGAGTGGTAAAAGCTGCAATCAATGGCGAACTTCCTGAAAAGGATTCTGAACTGTAATCAAGCTGTTATTAGTATATGAGAGGGAGTGTTTCAACACTCCCTCTCGTCTGTAAAGTCTGAACGTCCATAAGGTCGTAAGGTCAAATTAAATCACGGACTTTATAGACTTTAGGAGCCGGAGGCTCGACTTTATGCAACCTGAAACTTGTAACTTGCAAATGATAATATGCAAACTTTCCGTATCTTTGTGGGGATAGAATAAGGAGAGAAATGGAGAATAAGCCTTTAGCAGAACGTATGCGCCCCAAGTCTTTAGAAGACTATATCGGGCAACAACATTTGGTGGGACCGGGAAAAGTGCTTCGGAAAATGATTGATTCCGGGGTAGTGGCGTCCTTTATTCTATGGGGGCCACCGGGAGTGGGAAAAACCACCTTGGCAATGATTATCGCTGAGCAATTGAAACGCCCGTTTTACGTGCTGAGTGCCGTGAGTTCGGGGGTGAAGGATGTCCGGGAAGTGATTCAGAAAGCGGAAAGTCAGCGGTTTTTCAATTCACCGAATCCGATCTTGTTCATTGACGAGATTCATCGTTTCTCGAAAGCGCAGCAGGATTCGCTTTTGGCTGCAGTGGAGAAAGGAACGGTGACGCTTATCGGTGCGACCACGGAGAATCCTTCTTTTGAGGTTATATCTCCTCTGCTTTCCCGTTGTCAAGTGTACGTGTTGAAATCACAGGAGAAGAAAGATCTGGAAGACTTGATCGACCGTGCGGTGGAGAAAGATTATTATCTTAGTAAACGGAATATCACCGTCAAGGAAAAAGATGCCATGATATCGTACAGCGGGGGGGATGCCCGAAAACTGTTGAATATACTGGAGCTCGTGGTGAACGGGTTAGGCGAGGGAGATATTGTTATCGACAACGAGGCGGTACACCGGGAGTTGCATGAAAACCCGTTGATGTACGATAAAGACGGGGAACAGCATTATGATATCGTGTCGGCGATGATCAAGTCTATCCGCGGGGGAGACCCGAATGCGGCGATTTACTGGATGGCACGTATGTTGCTGGGGGGAGAAGACCCGAAATTTATAGCGAGACGCTTGATTATCTCTGCCGCCGAAGATATAGGTCTGGCAAACCCGAATGCCTTGCTGATAGCGAACACTTGTTTTGAAGTAGTGCATAAAATAGGAATGCCGGAAGCCCGCATACCCCTGTCGGAGTGTGTGATCTATCTTGCGACTTCGCCGAAGAGCAATTCGGCTTATCTGGCGATAGACGCCGCGATGGCTACGGTAAAACAGACGGGCAATTCGCCCGTACCCTTGCATTTGCGTAATGCCCCGACGAAGTTGATGAAGGATTTGAACTACGGGCAGGATTACAAGTACCCGCATGATTATCCCGGTAATTTCGTGGAACAACCGTATTTGCCGCAGGAATTGAAGGAAAAGAAGTTCTACCTGCCGCAACAGAATGCACAGGAAATAAAGATACTGGAGCGCTTGAAAGCGTGGTGGAGAAAATATAAATAATTAATTTACGATTTATGAATTACGATTTACGATTCATCAAATCTAAAATCATAAATCATAAAATCATAAATCATAAATCTAAAATAGTAATGGATAAGTTGATTAATCAAGAGATGTTTTTTTTGTTAGCCGGACCTTGCGTGATCGAGGGTGAGGAAATGGCTTTGAATATTGCGGAACACGTGAAGAAAGTTACCGATAGACTGGGGATTCCCTATGTATTCAAGGGATCGTTCAAAAAGGCCAATCGCTCCCGGTTGGATTCTTTCACCGGCATTGGTGACGAGAAGGCATTAAGAATATTAGCTAAAGTAAGGCAAGAATTTGATATTCCTGTCGTGACGGATATTCACACGGAGCGGGATGCGGAGATGGCAGCGGAGTACGTGGATGTTTTACAGATTCCGGCATTCTTGTGTCGCCAGACGGATTTGTTGGTTGCTGCTGCCAAGACGGGAAAGATCATGAATATTAAAAAAGGACAGTTCCTTTCACCCGAGGCGATGAAGTTTGCCGTGGATAAAGTACGGGAAACGGGAGATGACAAGGTGATGGTTACCGAGCGGGGAACCACGTTTGGCTATCAGGATTTAGTTGTTGATTTTCGCGGTATCCGGGTAATGCAGCAAGTTTGTCAATGCCCCGTGGTGTTGGACGTGACACATTCTTTGCAACAGCCTAATCAGGCATCCGGGGTAACTGGGGGACAACCGGAATTGATTGAAACGATAGCGAAAGCCGGAATAGCGGTCGGGGCTGACGGGATCTTCATCGAGACTCATGCCGACCCTCGTTGTGCCAAATCAGACGGGGCAAACATGTTACGACTGGATTTGATCGACGGTCTGCTGGAGAAACTTGTGCGAATTAGAAAAGTGATATCATAAAGAAAAAGGAAGTTGGTTACAACTTCCTTTTTCTTTATTCTTCCACGTATATTTCCAGCACCCGGCTTACTTCATCCGGGTATAGCGTGACATTTTTGAAACAGGCGGGTACAAGTACGGTTTCGCCTTTATTTACCATGACCGGCTCGCATTCTCCCGTGGAGATTGTGAACTTTCCTTGAATACACATGTAAATCACGAACGAATCAAGGTGCACGTATTCTTTCTCTATATCCCTATCGAAGACAAGTAGATTTGTCGTGAAGTAGGGACATTTCACCAGTTGCACGGATTTATTGTCGTGTGGCGTGTAATCTACCTTGTGTTTCGGGTAATAGTGGTAGTCGATCACGTCGGTTGCCAGATCTGTATGCAATTCCCTTGTATGTCCCTCAGCATCTTTCCGGTTGTAGTCATATATCCGGTAAGTGATATCGGAAGTTTGCTGGATCTCGGCGATATAACATCCTTTCCCGATGGCGTGGACAAGTCCGGCAGGGATAAAGAAGCTGTCTCCCTTTTTCACTTTTTCCGTATTCAATATATCCATGAGCCTGTTCGAGTGCAGGGCTTGCAGGTATTCGGCCTTGTCGGTTTCCTTGTTGAATCCCATGATCAACGAGGCGTCTTTCTCTGCATCCGCGACATACCACATTTCAGTCTTCCCGTAAGCGTTGTGGCGTTCCTTGGCGGTTTCATCGTCGGGATGTACTTGAATCGAGAGATCGTCATTCGCGTCAATGTATTTGATCAATAACGGGAATTCTACGCCGAACTTCTCGTACACCCGGTCGCCGACCAGATCACCCATGTAGACTTCAATCAATTCCTGCAAATCATTGTCGGCCAGAATCCCGTTGGAAACAACGGATATGTTATCTTCCACGGCGGAAATCTCCCAACTTTCACCAATAGATTCCTCGTGTTGTTCACTCTTGTAACTTAATCTTTCCCCTCCCCATATCTTTTTTTTGAGAATCGGATGGAATTTTAACGGGTATAGCATGATTTATTTCTTTATTAGGCATAATTATTGTACAGAAAACAAAGATAGGAATTTTGTAGTTGGGGTTTATGATTTATGAATTAATTTTGTGGCAAGAATTGCGAGAATAAAATAAAAACGGATAAGAATGAAGAAATTAGGTATGTTAAGCGTCATCGTGGCAGGTATATTCCTTGGGGGGTGTAGTGATGACGATAAAGAGTTCCAATTGGATACAAACCGGATGACGGGAGTGGATTGGTATTATAACGGGGGAGCGAGCAATAATAGGCTTTCATTCACGGATGAAAGTGTATTGGATATAAATCGTTTTGATAAAAATGGTGAAATAAGGGGAATTGATATGCGGGTGCAAGTTGATACGGTGGCCGGAGTTTGGAAAGATGAGGGACTGAACACGCTTGCCGTGGAATGGAAAGATGGAATCATGGATAAATGGACCGTGACTAAATGCAATTCCAGTAATTTTGTCGTGAAAAATACGTGGGGAGAAAGAAAATATGTAGTCAAACCATCTTATCTTCAAGATTTAACGGGAGATGCTTTTTGGGAGAATTATTTTGACGGGGATGAATTTAAAACACGTTTAGGTTTTCGGGTGACGGGGAATAAAAGCTTGCGTGCGGGGTACGTGTATGCTTTGTTGTCTGATACCAAGGCCGGGCAGGTAGAATTGAAGGATAAAAATCAGAATAATATCTGGCAAGGTAATATTGAAACGCCCGTGGAGGAACGGAGAGTGCGTTTCTCTTGTCGTGTCGGTAGTGATAATTACGTGAAGTTTGACGAGCGAATCTCGGGTATGAATTTTGAGCCGTTAAGGCGTACGGATATTGATTTCAGTTGCAATATCGTGAGTGTATCCAATAAAAGTTGGAAATGTGCATGGAAAAAGATTAATGGTGAAAATGTTTGTTACAAAATAGAAGTGTACAACGAAGAGAAAGAAGGGGATGTTTATTTCGAGAGCTATTTGTTTACTTATGATGGTGAATATTCTTTTGACGGTAGTTCAACAAGTAAAGTTCCGAATAGACTGAAAGATATAGATACGCGTAAACACTATCAAGTGCGTTTGACGGCTTTCATGTTGGAACCCGGAGTCACGTATAATAGTATGACGGCTGAAAATAGGGTGCAGGCAACCGTGTCCGTTACTTGTGCTTTGAGCGTGCGATAAGGTTGCTTTCAAGATTAGAAAAGGCTTTGGCGTTGCAACAAGAGTGTAACGCCAATTTTTTTGCACTTGACGTGTCGATTGCTATTCCGGTGTTATGTAAGTGTTATTCGGGAGTTGTAGCCTATTCTCTTCCTGTTTTTAGTTGATTCTCTTATGGAAACAGAAGAAAATCCCGTATGGCTTGTGCCAGTTTCTCCGGTTGTTCGCTATGAATCCAATGCCCGCATTGCGGGATTTCTTTCAGCCGGGCAGCCGGGAATTGTTGCTGCAAACAACTGAGGTCCGCTATCAGATTGGATTGCTCTCCCTTGATAAATAGAATCTCTTTATCGTAAGTATCGTGGAGTAATTTCCTTGGGCAACCACTGATTTCGTCAAAGTGACGGCTAATCACCCGATGATTGAGTTTCCACTCGAATCCGGAAGGGGTTTTCTTGATATTTTTCAAGAATAGTTGTTGAGCGCGTTCCGTTTTGAAATGTTCTTGTATCGCTTGGCGTACTTCTTCCCGGCTTTTGAAACGTGAGAAATCAAAATTAGCCATAAAATCTATAATCCGGTTATGGCTTCCTCCGTCCCGTTGCGAGTAGGACACGGGAGCGATATCCACTATAATTGCCTTGTTCACGATGTCCGGTCTTTTGAGTAATAACGCCATCACGATTTTCCCTCCCATGGAATGTCCCGCGATATGCGGGGGAACGGGAAAATGTAAATCCTCGATCAACTCGATAATATCATCACTCATCACCTCGTAATTCATTTCATTCGCGTGGGGGGATTGCCCGTGATTGCGAATGTCCGGCAAAATCACTTGAAACGTGTCTTCCAGTGAATGAGCTATGGGAAGCCAGTTCTCGGAAGCCCCCCAAAGGCCGTGGAGTATCAGTAAAGGAGTTCCCTCTCCCTGCTTTCTAAAATATAACTTCATATTAATTCGGTGTGGTTCACGTTACAAATTATACAAAAAGACCGCTCGAAAGCGGTCTTTTTTTTATAAAACTAAATAGAAATTAGTCTTTCAGTTTGGCTTTCAAGAACTCTCTGTTCAAGCGGGCGATGTGCTCGATAGAGATGCTCTTCGGGCATTCGGCCTCACAAGCTCCGGTGTTGGTACAGTTACCGAATCCCAGTTCGTCCATTTTGGCAACCATCGCTTTTGCACGGCGTGCCGCCTCGATCTTTCCTTGCGGGAGAAGGGCTAATTGGGATACTTTTGCTGCCACGAACAACATGGCTGAAGAGTTTTTACAAGTAGCGACACAAGCCCCGCAACCGATACAAGCGGCTGCATCCATAGCTTCGTCCGCTGCCGGTTTGGCAATCGGGATAGCGTTACCGTCAGGTACTCCACCCGTGTTCACGGACACGTATCCGCCGGCTTGCAGGATTTGCTCGTAAGCGGTACGATCCACGATCAAGTCTTTGATTACCGGGAAGGCTCCCACGCGCCACGGTTCGATAGTGATCGTTGCGCCGTCTTGGAAACGACGCATATGCAATTGGCAAGTAGTCACGTCGTCATCCGGTCCGTGTGCACGTCCGTCGATAAACAAACTACATGTACCGCAAATACCTTCGCGGCAATCGTGGTCGAATGCCACCGGTTCTTTGTTTTCGCTCACCAATTGTTCATTCAGAATGTCGAGCATTTCAAGGAATGAACTGCCGGTTGAAATATTATGAATCTTGTAGGTTTCAAAACCGCCTTTTGACTTCGCGTCTTTTTGACGCCAGATCTTTAGGGTTAGTTCTTTTAATATTTTATCTGCCATAACGATTTTCATTTAAGATTATTTATAAGAACGTTGAGCAACCTGAATGTTTTCGAACACGAGCGGTTCTTTATACATTTCGGGTTCTTTGTTTTCTCCCTTGTATTCCCAAACGGAAACATACTGGAAGTGCTCGTCATCACGTTTTGCTTCTCCCTCTTCGGTAACGGACTCCAAACGGAAGTGTCCCCCGCAAGACTCGTTACGATCGAGAGCGTCCAATGCCATCAAGTGTGCGATATCGATAAAGTCTGCCACGCGTCCTGCCTTCTCAAGCTCGTTGTTCATGGCGGTAAACTCTCCGGTCACGCGCAAATCCTTGTAAAATTCTTCTTTCAGTTCGGCGATTAACTTGATAGCTTTCTTCAAGCCTTCAGCCTCACGCGCCATTCCGATATAATCCCACATGATATGTCCCAACTCTTTGTGGAAGTGATCGGGAGATTTCGTACCCTTAATATCATACAATCTGCGCAAGTGGTCAGTGACGTTCTTTTCAGCGGCGTCGAATTCCGGCGTGTTGGTTTTGATTTTCGGGGTTTGAATATCGTGAGCCAGATAGTCACCAATGGTGTACGGTAAAATGAAATATCCGTCAGCCAATCCCTGCATCAACGCGGAAGCTCCCAAACGGTTAGCCCCGTGGTCAGAGAAGTTACACTCCCCGATAGCGTACAATCCCGGGATTGTGGTCATTAAGTTGTAGTCTACCCAAAGACCTCCCATGGAGTAGTGGATAGCCGGGTAAATCATCATCGGGTTGTGGTACGGGTCAACGGCGGTGATTTTCTCGTACATCTGGAACAAGTTTCCGTAACGTTCTTCGATTGTGTGTCTTCCCAAACGGTCGATAGCGTATTTGAAATCAAGGAATACAGCCTTTCCGGTGTTGTTTACCCCGAATCCGGCGTCGCACCTTTCTTTAGCGGCACGAGAGGCAACGTCACGCGGAACAAGGTTCCCGAATGCCGGGTAACGACGTTCCAAATAGAAGTCGCGGTCCTCGTCCGGGATATCGTTCGGGTTCAGGGTTCCCTCTTGCAATCTTTTGGCATCCTCGATCTTTTTCGGTACCCAAACGCGTCCGTCATTACGTAATGACTCGGACATCAAGGTCAACTTACTTTGCTGATCCCCGTGTACCGGGATACAAGTCGGGTGAATTTGCACGAAACAGGGGTTCCCGAACATGGCTCCGCGTTTGTATGCTTGCCATGCGGCACTACCGTTACATCCCATGGCGTTGGTTGACAGGAAGAATACGTTTCCGTATCCACCGGTAGCCAATACAACGGCGTGTGCCCCGAAACGTTCGATTTTTCCGGTCACAAGGTCACGGGCGATAACACCTCTTGCCTTGCCGTCCACGACAACGATGTCAAGTACCTCGTGACGGGTATATGATTTGATTTTTCCTTTTTCGATCTGACGATTCATGGCACCGTAGCAACCCAACAATAATTGTTGTCCGGTCTGACCGCGGGCATAGAACGTACGACTTACCAACGCGCCACCGAAAGAACGGTTGTCCAAAAGACCGCCGTAATCACGAGCGAAAGGTACACCTTGTGCGACGCATTGGTCAATGATGGCGTTACTTACCTCTGCCAGACGGTAAACGTTGGCTTCACGTGCGCGGTAGTCACCACCCTTGATAGTTTCATAAAATAGTCTATAAACAGAGTCGTTGTCATTCGTGTAGTTCTTTGCAGCGTTGATACCTCCCTGTGCGGCAATAGAGTGAGCGCGACGGGGTGAATCCTGATAGCAGAATGTGGTCACGTTATAACCTAATTCAGCAAGGCTGGCTGCAGCCGATCCACCGGCAAGTCCGGTACCCACGATGATAACATCTAATTTTCTTTTATTAGCAGGGCTAACAACTCCGATATGTGCTTTATGATTCGACCACTTCTCGGCTAACGGTCCTGCTGGTATTTTAGCATTTAATTCTGTCATAACCTTAATAATTTTAGATTTTAAATTTTAAATTTTAAATTTAGATCGTTGATTCCTGCAATTTAAAATCTACAATCTATAAATTTAAAATTGTGTTAGTTCGCTAGTCCAAGCATGAAATAAAGCGGAATGATGCTGAATCCTGCTGCAATGATGAAAGCGAAAATTTTAGCAACACACTCTAATCTCTTTCTCCATATCTGGTTGCTGAAACCGATGGATTGGAATGCTGACCAGAAACCGTGAGTCAAGTGAAGTCCAAGGAAAATACCGCCTAAAATGTAAAGCAGGCAATAGATTACGCTTGACTGGAATAATCCGGCGACTAACGCGTAAGTGTTTTCCATTTTCACCCCGTCCACGATAGTTTCGGCTAGTGGCGTTCCTAATGAAGGGAATTTGATATTCCACCAGAAGTTCCACAAGTGGATTACAAGGAAAATTAGTACTAATGCGCCTAGAATATACATGTTTCTGGACGACCAAGTACAGTTACCTGCTTGGCTGCGGCGATCGTACTTGATAGGGCGTGCACCTCTGTTTTGAAGAGTCAGGATAGAAGCCAGCACGATATGGAAGATAAATCCGATAGCAAGAATCGGTTCCACGATCTTGATAATAGGATTCGTTGCCATGAAATGGGCTCCAATGTTAAATAACTCTCCACTATTATCTACTATCAACAGTAGATTTAGTGCCAAGTGAACGCACAAAAACGCAATAAGAAAAAGACCTGAAATACTCAGGAGCATCTTTTTCCCAATCGACGATGTTAAGAAATTGCTCATAATGTAGATCTATTTATTTGATAACTATTTGTATTCTGTATTCGTGCACAAAAGTATCTTTTTTTCTGTCATTTTGAACCGCTAAAGCTATTTTAAAATCATTCTAAATATAAAGAATTTTTTCTCTAATGAATGGGTTCATAAAGTTTATAAGGTTTATAAACTTTATAAAGTAATGGACCCCTGCGGGGCGCTTTGTCCACGGCAGCATAGCTGCCGTTAAACTCTGTCCGAAGGACACCCGTAACCTTATGAACCTTATAAACTTTATGAACTTTACAAACTCTATCTTCCAATCGATTCGTAAATGATTTCTTGAATCTTTGTCCGGATATTCTCCTTCATAAGTTTGGTGTTGAACTCGTTAGGATAAGTTCTGTTGGAAAGGAATATATAAATCAATTGGTTTTCAGGATCATTCCATGCAATAGCACCTGTAAAACCCGTGTGTCCGTAACTCGTGCAGGGGACTCCGTCACAAGCAGGGCTTGTTTTGTCGGGAAGAGTTTCTGGCTTGTCGAACCCCAAACCTCTCCGGTTTTGTTCGGGGGATAGTTGAATAGAAGTGAAAAGGTCGATGGTGGTCGAGTCTATCATCCGCTCGCCACCGTATTGACCGTGATTTAGATACACGCTCATGATTTTTGCCAGATCTTCTGCCGTGGAAAACAATCCCGCGTTGCCTGATACGCCTCCCATTAACGCTGCAAGGGGATCGTGCACGTAGCCTTTTAATTCCGATTTCCGGAATACGTTGTCATTACTGGATGGAATTACCCGATCCATGTCGAGATTGAGATGGGCGTTGAAACCGGAGTTATAGGCTCCCAGTTTTTTCAGAAAATGATCCCGAAGATACATATCGAAAGGCGTGACGGTTTGTTCCTCCACGATATCTTTAAGTAGGACAAACCCCAGATCGCTGTACGTGTATTTCTTTTGCGGTAATAAGTCCGTGTTCAAGATCAACGAATGGATAGAGTCTTGGAAATGGCGGTGCATATAGAAATGGGGGGAAACCATAAGATAATCCTCCCCGCCTTTAAAGCTGAATGTGCTGTCCCGGTATCTGAAGTTGGGATTAATGTACAAGCGATCTCTGAGTTTCTTCGTGTTTGTCTTCGTGTATCTGGTCGTGAATAATCTTCCTTGCATCTTTTCCCAGTCAATCGCGTGATGGAAGAATGAAAAGGAAGCTTTTAAGCCCGCGTTGTGCAATAATAATTCCCGGACAGTCAAGTCTTTTTTGTTGGACTGTGATATCGTGTAAGAATAACGGGCGATAGGTGTATCCAGAGCTATTGTCTGTTGATCGTAAAGCATCATCACGGCCGGGAGAGTGGCAGCGATCTTCGTGATGGATGCGATGTCGTATATATTATCCGTCGTGTTTGCCTTTTTCTTGTCATAGGTATTGAAACCGAAAGCCTTGTTATATACCACGTACCCGTCTTTAGCCACGAGCACTTGACAACCGGGTGTCGCTTTCTCCCGGATAGCAACTTGACAAATGCTGTCAATGCGGAGTAACGTTTCCGATTGCATCCCGCTGGTCTCCGGTTTATGGTATCCCAAGCGCACTTTTGGAGTTGACAGTCCGCTCCCGACGGGGAAATAGTAGTTGATACTCACGGGTAATTTCCCGTTCACGTTGATACCCCCGAAAATCGCTTGCGCGACAAATTCTTGCGCCGGGGTGTCATGAGAATAACTCACTAGGATGGCATCCAAGGGCAGATAACTGTATATATCCAAACCGTAGGGAGTTGCCGGGTGACAGAAAATGACCCGTTTCCCTTTCAATTGTTTCAGTATATTCGATAACGCTTGTGATGCCCCGAACTGTCGGGATGTGGTGTTCCGTGCGGCGCTATTGTACACGATCACGCAATTGTAATCGGATAAATCTTTCAATAATTTTTCTATGGCCTCTTTACTCGCTCCTGCACGAATGGAAAAATGAGAGCAAGGTGCGTATTTTTCCAGCATGTCTTCAAACGCTTTGGCTTTCCTGTCGCCAAAATTGAGGGATGCGATGCGCAACGTATCGAGATGCGTTAGAGGAAGTAATAAGTCTTTGTTCTGTATCAGCGTGATAGCCTCCGCGTAGGTTTCCTGTAATAAAGCTTGATCGGCAGGGGTATTTAACCGGGCGGACAGCATGGTCGTGTCAATCATGCCGGCGTTGGGCAACACGTATTTCTCTTTCGCGGCAAGGACTCGGCGACATTTTTCGTCAATATCTTCTTCCGTGAGAATACCCTTGCGTATGGCTGCTTTTACCTTCTTTACCGTGGCTTCCACGTTTTCGGGGAAAAGCAGGATGTCGTTACCTGCCGACAGGGCTTTGACATCAGCTTCACCGGGAGAATTTCCTTTGGTTACCCCTTTCATGTTCATGGCGTCGGTAAAGCATAGTCCATCGAAATGCATTTTTTCCCGCAGCAATTGAGTTACGATGTGATGGGAAAGGGAAGCGGGGATATTCGCCGAATCGTAAGAGGGAACATTCAAGTGCGCCACCATTACACCGGGGATACCTGCGGCTATCAATTGCCGGAAAGGGTATAATTCCACCGTGTCGATACGGGCGACCGAATGTCTGATAAGAGGTAGGGCAAAATGCGAATCCGTGTCGGTATCCCCGTGTCCGGGAAAATGCTTCGCTACCGGCATGATTTGCTGGGATTCCAGACCTCGGGTATATTGCAGGGAGCGGTTGCCTACCTCGTCTTTTTTCTCCCCGAACGAGCGGATACCGATAACCGGATTTTTAGGGTTGACGTTAATATCCGCGACGGGAGCGAAGTTTACATGAATGCCCATCGTGCGGCATTGTCTGCCGATGGCTTGCCCGATGCGGTATATCAGATTCGTGTCGCGAATAGCACCTAACAGGGTTTGATTCGGGAATTCCATAGCCGGCTTTATACGCCATCCCACGCCACTCTCCGCGTCCATCCCGATCATCAGGGGAATGTGTGCCCGTTGCTGGTAGTCGCTGGTCATCGCGGCTTGTTTACTTGGAGTGCCTTGAAAGAAGATAATACCACCGATATGATATTTCTCGATTGTTGCACCCAATTGCTTCTCGTACAAACTGTCCTTGTTGCTGTACGCGGCAATCATGATCAATTGTCCGATTTTCTCCTCCAAGCTCATGGCATTTAAGGTTGAATCGACCCATTGTGATTGTGAGCGTCCTGCCAAGGGACAAACGAGTAAACAAATTAAACCGAAAAACAGGAAAAAACGCATTAGATTTTAGATTTACGATTTTAGATTGAAGATTCAGTGATTAACAAAAATAACTTGTAACCTGAAACTTGCCGTAGGCAAATGTAACTTGTAACTTGGTTAGTATAGAAAAGTGCGGTAAACAATCTTGTTTGCCGCACTTTTCTATACTAATCGAATAGATTATTTCAACAGTTCAGCAACTTTTTGCTTCAATGCTTCGCCTCTCAAATTTTTGGCGATAATCTTGTTGTTCTCGTCTAACAATAATGTCGCGGGAATACCGGTAATGCTATATAATTTAGCCGGTTCGGATTGCCAACCTTTCAAGTCTGAACCATGTTTCCAGATCAAACCGTCGTCAGCGATTGCTTTTACCCAAGCTTCTTTGTTGTTATCTAAAGAAACACCGAAGATTTCCAATCCTTTCGGTTGATATTCTTTGTAAAGAACAACAACATTCGGGTTCTCTCCGCGGCAGGGACCACACCATGATGCCCAGAAATCAACTAATTTCACTTTACCTTTGATGTCATACAGTGAAATAGATTCTCCTTCCGGGGTTGTAACCGTGAAGTTCGGGGCAACTTGTCCGACAGCCGTTTTTTCCAGTTTAGCGATTTGGTCAGCGATCGCTTTTCCTTGAGTGCTTGCTTTTGCATTTTCGCCAAGGAGAGCGAATCTTTCTTTCAATTGCTCGTATTCCATTTGTCCCATGGCAGATGCAATCACGAAAGCGGCTACATAAGTGTCAGAGTTAGCTTTGAGCAATTCAAGTTCTTTTGCTTGAGCGGCTTCAACGATTTTACCAAATTCCTCTTGGATAGCTTGCATTTTAGCTTGATCTTGAGATTGAGCGGCTGCTTGATATTCGCCGTTTAATCTCATTTGCTCTTGCATGATGCCTTGGTTGATCTCTGAGAATTGGTTGAACAATTTTTGAGCCTCACCACCTTCTATTTTCAAGCCGGATTGATCCGCGTTTACCGTGATGTTTGTGTTTTCAAGCATAACCGGAATACCGCCTTGTTGACCGGGGAAAACGATATAAGCCGCGGTGATTCCGTCCACTTTACCAGTGAATTCGAAAGCGCCGTTAGCGATATCTGCTTTAGCCAAAGTATCCACTTTGTTATCCGCGAAAGTTACAAGTGCAGCTTTAGGAACTTGTATCCCTTGAACGTTTCCGGTTACTTTGAAACCGCTTTGTGCGTTGCATGCTGCAAGAGTCATACTAGCAGCAACGATTGATAATAAAATCTTTTTCATGTGTTTTAGTTTTCTTAAATAGATATTTAATATGCCATTAATTAATCTTGGCTTTCATAAACCACAACTCTTTAAAGGCAATGTTTATTCTTAGTTTTACGTATTTTTCCATGATCTGGTTATTACGGTGCGTACCTCTCACTCCGAAGTCCACGGCAACTCCTAGCATCAGTTCTTGGTAAGGTAAACGGATAGGAATTTGCGAGCCGACAGTTACTCCATAGGTGTTGATATTGGTTGAATTGAAATTCAGATGGGATTTAGTGAAATAACCACCTGCCATATATTTATTTCTTTGCCACCAGTAACGTCCTAATGCATTGGGTTGAAAAGAAGTCCCTACGGCTATTTTGTGGTAATTATTGAATTCTTTTTCAGCATCAAATTCCTCGTAAGCAGACATTTTTTGGAAAGTATAATCACCGGAGAAGAACCACTTTTTGTCGTATTGATAAGCTGCTCCGGCAATAATTCTGAACGGGTAAAATACCTTCCCGTTATTCCAAGCTTCATCGTTTAGAGTATAATATTGTCCACTGGTATTACTAATTTTGTTAGCAAGATATGTTTTACGCCCGTGTAACGGAGTCCCGAAATTGAAACTTGTACCTAGTGTAATTTCCGATTTATTTTTGATTTTTATAGGTAATTGTGCTCCTAAAGTGAATAAAGCTCCTTGTAGATGAGTTAGCGTTTGTGTTTTCAAGTAATAACCACTTGTCATAGGTTGCATTATCAAGGTTAGGCGGTCTTCTATTTTGCCAAAAATGTAAGAAACATTTAAGCCTAAAGAAAGTTTCCCTAATTGATAACCACCTCCAATATAAAATTCATTTAATCCACCTTGGCCTTCTAGTTGCTGTAAAGAATATACTGGGTAGTAAGGATCGGCTCCGCTGACTGGGTAGGTGTAATACAAATCGAATCCTCGGTCTGAGCGTTGGGTTAATCCCAATGACATGAATAGTTTGTTATAAATGCGGAAAGCCATGTTTACGGAAGCGTTTTGAGCCACCTTGTAAGTTGCGTGTTGTTTATAAGTTGAGATATCCACGTGTTCACCTGTTATTCCCAATTGGAAATAGAAACGGTTGGAATCTAATGCTGTATATGAAGCGGGATTTAAAAAATTGATATTGTAATTATCACGCATAGCGGCAGAAATACCTCCCATTGCCGTGTATGCACCGTAATTATCAGGTAATAAGCCGAGTGCGTATTTAGAATAAGGTGTTCCGGAATTATTCTGTCCCAACAAACTTGTGGATAAAAAAAGTAGTAAAGCGAAACTTATAAATATATTTTTCATAATCCGTTAATAACAAAAGAGAGTACTTAAATTACTTGTAATTGGCGTAGTAAATTCGTAAAATCGGAGTTTTATCAATCACAATGCGGTCAAAAGTTGTTGCAACTGCTCCAACCATAGTGAGTGTTTCATCATATCCGATTTGTCGGGGTACGCCTGCTAATCCAATCAACAGATTTAGTTGGGGATCTATATCGGAAGCAGAGGTGACTACTGAATTGTAATAATCGGTAATATCAATCACGTATGATTTAGAATCTTGATAGTCAGGATTTGCCTGTAATGTCGCAGTCACTGAATTACCTGCTATGTCTGTTAATGCAGATCTCAAACGTCCGTTGCGGTCTAAACTGAAGACCTGAAGCGTGGTGTTTTTCAATTCCGGAATATCTTCAGCGTTTCCGACAATTGGTTTCAAAACAATTTCAGCTTTTAATATTGTTTTATACGCATCATTATTGGCGATGTAGGGTAGCTTTATCTTGAGTGCATAACCGTTCATCCCTTGGACTACTGCTTGTCCATTTACGGAGAATGGAATGGAGTCCTTCCAATTTACTCCCTCTAACCATGGAGTGGGAGTATGTTTGATATTCGTGAATGAGAAATAAGAGCCTAAAGATGAATTTATTGTAGCAAGTGCTGGTAAAGAAAAACTTCCTGTACTTTGGTCGCTACCCGCATGATAGTGGCAGATCAATGCTGCTTGAGATATATCAATCGGAACTAATACTGTGTTGGTCGAGGATGGAACGATTGTCAATCCTTTAATGAAATCGCGGATAAAATCCATCGGTCTTTCAAAAATAGGATCTTGTGCTTGCATCCGATCGAAAATTTCACGTCCTAGTTCATCGCTTAGTTTGAAATATGCATTCCGGTTTCCAAGTCCCGGGTTGTTGAAATAATCATTGTCAAACCGTATGTTTAATTTTTCTGCCAACGGTTTGTCTGTATCATAGAGCATACTGTCTGTATTAAATATGGCAGGTTCATCATAATTAATTTTAGGGTATTCATTGAGTCGATACAGCGTGTATGTTTGCATATTAACAGTATCTCCGGCAATTAATTTCATTGACGTGTAGTCAAACGGGAAATTCATGGTCAAGGAGTCGTAAATATATCCTTTGTCTACGTCAATTTTCGTTATTCCGCTACTGGCTATTTGGAAATAAGGGGTAGCGGTAACCTCTCCGGTGTACATATCTTTTATATGTCCCAAGGAGAGTCGGCTTGAATTCATTACAGAGGATAAAGTGTAGAGATCCGTGGGAAAAGAATCTAAACGAACTGTAGATGTTTCCGTTATATCAAAAGACTGGATCTCGATAAAACCCTCGGCGGGAATCATCGTGTCCCCAATGGTATTTAGGTCATTGTTGCAAGAAAGTAAAGCAACGAAAAGGCTTGCCAGAAAAAGTATTCTCATCTTTTATTTTTATTGATTAAATCAAGATGCGAAGGTATAACTATTTTCCAAAAAAACGACAAATGCCTCCCTCATTTTATCTGAATAACTTGAAAAAAAGAGAAACATGATATATTTCGTCCGTTTTTTTATTGGATTTGTTTTTTTAATGTGTAGTTTTGCCTACTGATTTCGTGAAATGATGATAAATTGATACGAAGAATAATAATAAACTTTAGTTAAATAAACAAGTATGAGAACATTTAATTTATTGGTTCTGGCTATTTTAGGCTTATTCATTACAGCATGTGATGATGATGATCATTTAGGAGACTGGTCAAAGGCAACTCAATTCAGTGGTGCTCCCCGTCAGTCTTCAGTTTGTTTTGAATATGGAGAAGGCGAAAATAAAGTAGTATTCGTTGGGTTGGGATATGGAGCGCGAGGTGAAGAATTCAGCGATATGTATGTTTTTGAAAATAGGTCTTGGAAAGAAGTGGTTTTCCCAGAAGGAAAAGGATTTCCGGCAGATGAAAACCCGGGACCTGATGATACAAATCCAGACAAAACGTATAAGAATGGTAATGGTCGTCATTCTGCTGTTGCTTTCGTGATTGGAAAATACGCTTACGTGGGAACTGGATATGTAAGTACATATACGGGTGCAACAACTTCTCCTGAAAGTAGAGTTAGAACGTATTTTAAAGATTTCTATCGTTTTAACATGGAAACTCGTGAATGGGATTCTAAAGAGGATTTTTACACTGAGTTGCCAGTGGGTGCGTTAGGACGTCGTGATGCCGTGGCGTTTAGTGATGGCACTTACGGGTACGTGGGAACAGGAGCCGGTGAAAATGACCGTGTGTTCAAGGATTTTTATCGTTTTGACCCGAATGGAAATGGAGGAAAAGGCGAGTGGACTGAAATTGATTTCATCGGTGAAGCTCGTTATGGCGGTACGGCTTTCGTGATTAACGATGCCGCTTATGTTTGTTTAGGTGCATCTACCATGGGAGCCGGTAGCGGGGGAATGGTGTATGATGTTTCTAAATTTGATTTTAAAACAAAGAGTTGGAGTCCGATGCAGGCTTTGACGGATAAACCGGGAGTTAAACAAGATAAGGATTATCCTCGTATTCCTCGTAGATACGCTGTATCTTTTATTTCAGATAAAGGTTCTAATGGAAAAGCTTATGCTTATATAGCAACAGGAATTGGAAGTAATTCAAACACGGTTTGGAGATATAACCATGAAAAGGATCAATGGCATCAGATGGAAAGTCTTCCTTCTACATATTATGCAACGGTTGTAGGTGCAGTTGGTTTTACAGTTGATGGTTATGGCTTTTTCTCCTTAGGTGCTGCTACTATTGATGCCAATAGTGGGTTTATGGCTGATACTTGGAGATTTATTCCGGATGTGAAAGAAGATCGTGCAAATGATTATGCTGTGGATAACAACTTCTAATGTAGAATATTTTTTACAAGGTTAATAGAGGGTGTACTTAATACACCCTCTATTTTTTTGAGTAATGTTATGACAAAGTTGTTTGGTTAAAGCATTTTATCATGAATTTTTGGAAACAGAAAGGGTGTGTGGATATTTTTCTTGTCAACAAAGCATATGTTAAAACAGAAAAGCCGTACTGAAGCCGTGGTAAATTCGGTGTAATAATCTCTCCCGTTCGTTTGTGTCTTGTTCCCACTCTTATGTTGCTATAATCTTTTATATGCCAACATAACAGGGGAAATGGAGCGAGAACGGAAAAGGAGGATTATTAGGGATAATCTTCTCCGGTTTTACAGTGGATTTTCTGTATATTCAGGAGCATTCAATCCTAATCCTATCCTAATAATACTTCATGTCGCTTACTGGTTACTTTATTTACTGTTTCATCCCCAGTCGAGAAGGGTGACGCAAGGGATGTACTAGCGGGTGGTAAGTGCCGAGAGGTATTATTGGGGTAGGAGTACCTTAGGTTATTGCCGGATAAACGGATGTGTTGTGTTTGAACAAAAATGCCGGAATAGAAAAGTAGAATGACTCAACAGATAAGTTCTCCTGTTCATTTATTTCCCGTTTTTATTTCGTTGTTGCCTCAATGTTTACTGTCGCAACATCGGGGCAACAACGAAACAAGAACGAGAGAAGGACTCGTTCGGTTTATTTATCCATTTTTATTGGTGAGGTATTTATTAGATACATGTGCTAGTAAGAATTTTTATTATCTTTATGCCCCAAATATTGATATTATTCCGGATGAAGAAGTTTAGTATTATTATATTTTTCTGTTTGGCGACCTTAGGAGTGTCGGCACAGTGGAACACGGCGAATATGTTGCGCGCGGGGAAGAGTGCGATCATGTTTGATGATTACGTGAGTGCGATAGAGAATTTCAACAATATCCTTCGGGTGAAGCCTCGTTTATCGGAACCGTATTTTTTCCGGGGATTGGCGAAGCTGAACTTGGACGATTTCGAGGGTGCGATACGGGATTACACGGAGGCGATAGAGTTAAACCCGAATTATTTCCATGCTTACATGTACCGGGGTATCGCTTACCACAACATGAAGCGGTACGAGGATGCCATGAATGATTACAACACGGCTATCTCGATTAACCCGGGAGAGGCATACGTTTATGCCAACCGGGCGATAACGGAGGCGGATATGGGTGACTACAAGAGCGCAGAGAAAGATTATTCGAAGGCGTTGATTATAGACAAAGAGTTGTTGCCGGCTTACCTGAATCGCGCGATTATGCGGGAGAAGTTGGACGATTGGGAGGGAGCTATCGAGGATTGCAATATGGCGATCAAATTGAATATGTTCTCGGATGATGCTTACGGGTTGCGGGGCTACTTGCATTTTAAAGAGAAAAAGTATCATGATGCTATCGAGGATTATAATAAGGCGTTGAAGATTAACCCGCAGAACAAGCGTATATTAATGAGCCGCGCCATCACGTGGTACGAGATGAAAAAATTCCCGGAGGCGATGGAAGATTATACTGCCGTGTTGAAGGTGGATAGCACCTATGTTTACGCTTATTACAACCGGGCATTGTTGAGAGCGGAGATCGGGGAGACGAATAAGGCTATTGATGATCTCGATCAAGTGTTGGAGATGAACCCGGATAATATATTGATTTATTTTAACCGGGGATTGTTGAAAATGGAGATTCGGGATTATACCGGAGCTTACAATGACTTCTCTGAAAGTATCTCGCTGTATCCTGATTTCGTGAAAGCTTATCTGGCAAGAGCCGCGGTGAGCGGTGAGATGGACGATTTCGCTTCAGCCCGACAGGACAGGTATAAAGCGGAGGAGATCATGGATCGCTACAAGAGGATGCAAGAGGGGGATAAAAACGCATTGGTTGATACGACGGAAAATTTCCGGCGGTTGATAGATATAAACTCCCGGGATGATCGGATGAAGGACGTGATCAACGGGCGTATACAGGATAGAAACGTGATTATCGAGTTGCAGGATATGTTTGTCGTGCAATATTTGGCTTTAGATACTTTGCGCAAAGGGAAAGTGCAGTATTTCGACAAGCGGATTATGAAGTTTAACCAAGAGCATAATTATAACCCGGCGTTGACGATATCCAACAAACGCTTCGATTACCCGAGGGAATTCGAGGATGAGTATATTGAAACGTTATCTTCCAAGATTCGGAAGAACAGAAGTGACGTGGACGCGTTGCTGTTGAGAGGTTCGTTGTACTTGAACCGCGGGGATTACACGAAGGCCATAGAGGATTTCAAGACGGTAGTGGAACGAGACCCGAAACATTTGTTCGCTTTAATGAATTTGGCTAGTGCACGGGCGAAAATGTACGATTATATCGAGTCGATTGAAGAAAAGACTTCTCGTGTGGTGGGTGAGGAAGAGAAAGTGAAACGCGTGGTGGATTATTCACTCGTGCTGGAAGGTAATAATAAGTGTCTGGAGATTGATCCGGATTTCGCTTTTGCCATGTTCAATATTGCTAACGTGTATGCCAAGAGCGGGAAGATAAAAGAGGCTATCGATATGTACACGAAAGTCTTGGAACTGGATAAAGATATTGCCGAAGCTTATTTTAACCGCGGGTTATTGCATATCTATCAAGGAGATAAAAGTGCTGCCAACGTGGATTTGAGTAAGGCGGGCGAACTTGGGCTGACGGATGCTTACAGTATTATCAAACGTTATTGTTCCGTGGAGGAGTAATAACGTTTGATAAGTTGCAGGTTGAATTTGCCTGCGGCAAGTTGCAGGTTACAGGTTATTTTTGTTAATCACCGAATCCTTCAATCTAAAATCGTAAATCCTTCAATCTAAAATCGTTTAATTCTCCACTCTTTCGGGTAATAGTTGTTCAGGCGATTGCCGGCTTCTTTTACCCAGCCGAGGGCGATGCCTTGGTACATGATTAAAATCCACGCTCCTCTTGGGGCATCGAAACGAATGTCTTCCTTGCGTAAGTATTGGAGGGCGGTGGGGAGGTCTACTTCTTGGCGGGTGATGTGCTGTTTCTGAAGATTGTGGAGTAAAGCCAATGAGTGTGCCGGGCGTGTTGTTCCTTTGATGGATTCCCCTATCTCGCAACCTTTGTAGATAACGCCCGCTTTGGATTCCAGATATTGGATGAATTCCGCGTGACGGGCGGGGATAATGCCGAGCGTGCTTCCTGCCAGATAGGGCGTGTGGTTCGCGATATCCGGTAAAAGCGGCAAGATGTCGGTCGGGAGTTTGGGTGTCTGGTTTTGAGAACTCCGTTTTTCCTTTTTCAAGGTAAACGGTTGTCCGTCTTTTTTTCGGATAACACCCATGAATAAACCTTCTCCGGCAGATTTATGGGGATAGAAATGATAGCCGTGAACGGATGTCGGGGTGGGGATTATTCCCGGGTAGTCGTGTTGGACTTCGACGGATTCGGTCTCGAAATTGTCGAGTACCCATGAAAGCATGTCTTCGTTTTCGCCGGGATTGTAGGTACAGGTGCTGTACACCAGATAACCTTCGGGTGCAAGGGCATCCCATATGTCCGCTATAATCCGTTTTTGTCGTTCTTCACACAGGCGCAGGTTGTTTTCGCTCCATTCCTCGATGGCTTTTTCATCTTTCCTGAACATGCCTTCGCCGGAGCAGGGGGCATCTACCAGAATGATGTCGAACGCTCCTTTCATCCCCGAGAAACGAGCGGGGTCACTGTTCGTGACCACGATATTATCGAATCCCCATTTTATAATGTTTTCTTTTAATATGGAGGCTCTTGATTTGATTACCTCGTTGGAAACCAGCAGGGAGCCTGTCGGGAGATTGGCTGCCAACAGTGTTGATTTTCCCCCGGGAGCGGCACATAGATCCAGTACCCGGAGAGGCTTGTCCACGGCGATTTGCCGAAACACGGACTGTAGAAACATGGAAGAGGCTTCCTGCACGTAATAGACACCGCCATGCAAATAAGGATCAAGCGTGTAGACCGGACGTTCTCTCAAATAGTAGGCATCGGAACACCACGGTACTTGCCCGTCAATTAATTCGGGGAAAGGAAGGGGTGTTACTGTCTTCGCTGGGTTTACCCGGATTGTTGCCGGGGAGGGGGAGCTTAACGCTTTAAAAAAAGCTTCCGACTCGTTCCCCATGATTCGGTTCATGCGCTCGATAAATGCTGGTGGTAATGAAATCATAAACATTTTGGATTATGGCGACAAATTTAATGATTTATTTGTTGATATGTTTTAACTTTGCCGGGAAGAGTTTAGTTATTGTAGATATAAAGATTTTATATACTTCGTTCGGGATAAGAAGAAGGGGAGAAGGAGGCGAGGAATGCGAGTAGGCTGAATTTGAAAATTAAAATTAGAAGACAGTGGAGATTTACGAGAATTTTAATTTAAGGGAATATAATACATTTCATATAGACGCGAAGTGTAAGTATTTCGTGAGATGCGAGAAGGAAGAGGATTTGTTGGAGTTTGTCGGCTCTTACGAGTTGAAGCCCGAGGAAGTGTTGATTTTGGGAGGCGGGAGTAATTTTCTTTTCACGGAAGACTTTGATGGGGTTGTTTTTTACCCGATGATGCAGGGGTACGAGATTGTGGAGGAAAATGAACACGACGTTCTCGTGCGCGTGGGGAGTGGTGTCATTTGGGACGATTTCGTGGCTTGGGCGGTAGAACACGGCTACGGGGGAATAGAGAATCTTTCCTTGATTCCCGGGCATGTCGGGGCTACTCCGGTACAGAATATCGGGGCTTACGGGGTGGAAGCGGGAGAGTGCATCGCGATGGTGGAGGCGGTGGATATCGTGAAGGCCGAGAAAGTGAAGTTCGACGCTTCCGAGTGTCGGTTCGGTTACCGGGATTCGATATTTAAACACGAGTGGAAGAACCGCCACGTGGTGACTTACGTGACATTTCGACTGACGAGGCAACCTGTTTTCCGGTTGCAGTATGGAAGTGTGCGGGATGAAGTAACCCGCGCGGGAGAAGTCACGTTAAAGGCAGTACGGGAGGCAATTATACGGATACGGGAGGAGAAGTTGCCTGATGTGAACGTGTTACCGAATGCCGGAAGTTTTTTTAAAAATCCGGTAGTTGAACGAAAAGCGGCAGATGCCCTGTTGGCGGAGAACCCGGGGATGCCGATTTATCCGGTGGATGATGAGCATGTGAAATTAGCCGCGGGATGGTTGATAGAGATGTCCGGATGGAAGGGGAAAGGCATCGGGAATGCCGCCGTACATGACAGGCAGGCTCTTGTGCTAGTGAATAAAGGAGGGGCAAGTGGCATAGAAATTGCTCACTTGGCTAACGAAATAAAGAAATCCGTGTTTCTCAAATTCGGAGTTTGGTTGGAGCCGGAAGTCTATGTTATTTAGTGATTTATGATTTACGATTTTTGATTTGAAAAAAATTAAATCAGTGAGCGTTAGCCTTGTGTGGCAGGAATCTAAAATCTAAAATTTAAAATCTAAAATTAAAATGGTGAAGTATTCGGAAGAAATAAAGATTCGGGGGCATTACACGGATTTGCAAGGACGTTTGATCGTGAAGTCGCTTTGCGATTTGTTTAATGATGTGGCGAACGGGCAGACTTTGTTATTGGGGTTTGATGTGCCCACGTTGAATACCCAAGGATTGACATGGATGCTGCATAAGTTGCGTATTATTGTGAACCGAATGCCGGAGCAGGAGGAAATCGTGACGTTGGAAACGTGGCCTTCCGGTATTGATCGTTTGTTTGCCCTTCGTGATTTCAGCATGTTCTCGGGAAAAGGAGATCTCTTGATTCGTGCGACTTCGGAATGGATGGTGATAGATATCAATCGTCGTCGTCCGGTACGATTGCCCGCATGTGTCACCGAGAATGCCGCTTCCTGCGTGGATGTCGTTCGGGAAATTCCTTTTGAGTTGGATACTAAAAATATGCCGGAGGAATACGAAAATTCCCGTTGCTTCACGGCGACATACGATAATATTGATTTTAACAAACATGTGACACAAGCAACGTACGTGCGTTGGGTAACGAATTCGTTATCTTACGAGTTTTTGAAAGAGCATGGATTAAGGGAGTTGGAGATTGTTTACGAGCACGAGGTATTGCCGGATAGCAGAGTCAATGCGGAAAACCATGTGACTGAAGGCGATGGAAAAGTGAAGGTCTATCACCGGGTGAGAAATGAAGCAGGCGATAAGACTCATTGCTTTGCCGTTAGCACGTGGGAAAAAAATCTTGATTAAAAAATTGCCGAGTTTTTTCTTTGTAAGGATAAAATGTGTATATTTGCACCGTCAAAAGAAAAATGCCCAGGTGGTGAAATTGGTATACACGCTACTTTGAGGTGGTAGTGGCCGTTCGGCTGTGCAAGTTCGAGTCTTGTTCTGGGCACCATGAAAGGAAACCGATACGGGAGTATCGGTTTCCTTTTTTTAATATAAAGCGTTATGAAAGAGCAGGTAATAGAACTATTCGAGCGTTACAAGGGAGGAATTGATTATCATGTGGAAGCGCTTCCGCTTTCAGGTTCCAGTAGAAAATACTATCGGATTCAAGATAGCGAGGGAAGTTACGTGGGGGTATATCACGAAAACTTGCGGGAGAATAAGTTGTTTATAGACTTCACGCGTCATTTTAAAACGAAAGATTTGCATGTCCCGGAAGTTTACCGGGTGTCGGATGACGGGAAGGTTTACTTGCAACAGGATTTGGGACGTGACATGTTACTGGATGTTGTGGAGCGGGAACGGGAAGGCGAGATGTTGAACGAACACGCGATGAACCTGTACCGGAAAGCGTTGGACGAGTTGTTGCGGTTTCAGCTGTTCGGACATGAGGGGTTGGATTACACGGGTTGTTTGCCTCGCCCTGTTTTTGACGAACGTTGTATCCGTTGGGATTTGAATTACTTTAAATATTGTTTTTTGCGTTTGGCGGGAGTCGAGGCGGACGAGGATAAATTGGAAGATGATTTTGAACTTCTGACAAAAACATTATTGGTTGCGGATACTGGACACTTTATGTTTCGGGATTTTCAATCCAGAAATATCATGGTGCTTCGGGATGAGGTGTATTTTATCGACTATCAAGGTGGTCGGCAAGGAGCGCTACACTATGATGTAGCCTCGTTGCTTTATGATGCCGTGGTGAAAATGCCGGAAAGGCAGAAAGAAGAATTGTTGGATTATTATATAAGGAATCTGGAGGTATTCGATAAAGATACAAGATTTCGTGATTTGTATTATCATTTCGTTTTAATTCGTTTGTTACAAGCGATGGGAGCGTTCGGTTTACGGGGCTTGCACGAGGGGAAACGGCATTTTGTCGATTCCATTATTCCGGGATTGCAAGGAATTAGCCGTTTGTTCGAGAGTGGAAAGTTGGGGGAGGATTATCCCGAGATTCGGCGAGTTATAGGAATGGCTTTTGAAAAATACTTTGTACCTTCGCGTGTTGAAATAAATGAATAACTATTAAATATAAAACAGATATGAGTACTGTTGCAGAACAAGTAGCGTCACATTTGCTACAAATCAAAGCGATAAAATTAGAGCCTAATCATCCTTTCACTTGGGCATCCGGCTGGAAATCACCGATCTATTGTGATAATCGTAAGACTTTGTCTTACCCGGAGGTGCGGACTTACATCCGTGATCAGTTCGTGGAATTAATTCGCACGAAATACCCGCAAGTCGAATTGATTGCCGGGGTGGCTACCGGGGCGATTGCACAGGGAGCGTTGGTGGCTCAAGAAATGGGATTGCCGTTCGTGTATATACGTTCTGCGGCGAAAAGTCATGGATTGGAAAATTTGATAGAAGGAGAGTATAAGGCCGGACAAAAAGTGGTCGTTGTCGAGGATTTGGTTTCAACTGGAGGTTCCAGTCTGCAAGCCGTGGAAGCGTTGCGGAATGCCGGTTGTGAAGTGTTGGGTATGGTGGCTATCTTTACTTACGGGTTCCAGAAAGCGATAGATAATTTTGCTAACGCTCATTGCGAGTTGGACACGTTGAGTAATTACAATGCCATGATCGATTTGGCACAGAAGAGCGGGTACGTGAAAGCGGAAGAAGTGGCAAAATTGAAGGAGTGGAGAGTTAGTCCGGAAACTTACAAATAATTTCGTGTATTTTAAATATTGAGTATATGGCTACACGAGTTGTTAGTGAGGTTCAAAAAATAAACAGTGCCATAGATGACGTGTATGCGTTTCTTTCCAATTTTGCCAAGTTCGGTTCAATGTTCGAAATGGCCGCCAAGATGGGTGCGGGGCAGCAACAGGGAATGCCGGAGATAGCCAGCAAGATAAAGGACGTGAGAACGACGGAAGATACTTGCACGTTTATGGTGGAAGGTCTTGGTGAAATGGGATTGCAGATCGTGGAGAGAGAGGAGCCGAAATTGATCAAGATCAAAGGAGATGGCAGAGTGCCTTTTGACTTCGACCTGTGGATTCAATTGTTGAGTAACGGTCCTTACGATACACGTATGAAAATTACTTTTGAGGCAGAGTTGAATATGATGTTCAAGATGCTTTTGAAAGGTAAACTGGAAAAAGGTATCCAGCAGTTGGCGGAAGGCCTTGCAAAGATCCCTTACGGGTATATGAAATAAAGAAAAAGCTCTTCGATAACCGAAGAGCTTTTTTATTTATTTTGCTAAATCGTCAAAATCAATGTCATCAAATTCGTTTACCTCAACTTCTTCACTGATCTCCATTGTTTCTCCGTTAAGTGCTGCTTTGATATAAGCGACAGCTTCATCCAACCCTTCCGCGAATTTATCAAAGTCTTCCTTGTATAAAAAGATCTTGTGCTTTTCGTAATTTTGAGAACCGTCTTTATCAAATTTTTTCTTGCTCTCGGTAATCGTCAGATAGTAATCGTTATTACGAGTAGCTTTCACGTCAAAAAAATAAGTCCTTTTTCCCGCTCTCACCGGTTTTGAATAGATCTCGTCCCGATCATTCATTTCCATACCTTCATTCTTTTCGTAACCTTCCATGTTAAATTAAAATTTTAATTAGACTTTGCGCACCAAAAGTAGAAAAAATAAACCAACAACATCGTTTTTTGGAACTTTTTTTTACCTCTGTCTATCAATATCTTAGTTGTGTGAAAACGTTTGAGATTACACGTGTATGTTCTTTTGCTATATAAAATATTGATATATAACATATTATTGTGTATTTTAAAGGGAGCGTTTTACCGGAACGAAATAGAAATTATTGTACGGAAAGAATAAAAGCGTATCTTTGTAGTGTATAATTGTAAATATCAAGTAAACAATGGAAACAGTAGTAAGTGGAATCAGACCCACGGGTAATTTGCATCTGGGGAACTATTTTGGAGCGATGAAGAATTTTCTGAAAATGCAGGATGAGTACAAATGCTTCTTTTTTATTGCAGATTGGCACTCGTTGACGACACACCCTCACCCGGGGAACGTGGTGGAGAACGTGCGGAAGATTTTGGCAGAGTATCTGGCTTGCGGTTTGGATCCGGAAAAAGCTACCATTTACGTGCAAAGTGATATAAAAGAGATTTTGGAGTTATATCTCTTTTTAAATATGAATGCTTATCTCGGGGAGTTGGAACGTACTACCACGTTTAAGGAAAAAGCGCGCAAACAGCCGGATAACGTTAATGCCGGTTTGCTGACTTATCCTACTTTGATGGCTGCAGACATTATTATACACAAGGCACACAAAGTGCCAGTGGGTAAAGATCAGGAGCAAAACATGGAGATGGCGAGGAAATTCGCTCGTCGTTTCAACACGATATATGGGTATGAATTATTCCCGGAGCCGGCTTCATTCTCTTACACTGGGGAAGGAATAAAGATCCCGGGACTGGATGGTTCGGGGAAGATGGGAAAATCAGAGGGGAACGCGATTTATCTTATCGACGATGCCGCGACAATTCGCAAGAAAGTGATGAAAGCCGTTACCGATAGCGGACCCACGGAGCCGAATAGCGAGAAACCTGAAGTTATTCGCAATCTGTTCACGTTGTTGGAAATCATGTCCGCGAAAGACGTGTATGATTATTTTGACGAGAAATATAATAATTGCGAGATCCGTTATGGTGATTTGAAAAAGCAATTAGCGGAAGATATCGTTAATTTCTGTACCCCGATCAGGGAGCGGATTCTGGAATATGCTGCCAACACGGATTACTTGGATAAAGTAGCTGCCGATGGAGCCGAAAAAGCCCGTGCCAGTGCTTCTGCTACCATGAAAGAAGTGCGTAAACTTATCGGTTTTCGCTAGTAAATGACTAAAATTGAAAATTGAAGTGCATCGTCATTTTCAATTTTCAATTTTCAATTTTCAATTGTATGTATGAGTATATAAAAGGGATTCTGGTTGAAGTAACTCCGGCGTGTGCTATCGTGGATTGCGGGGGAATAGGGTATTCTATTCATGTTTCGGTGAACACGTATTCGAAAATTGCCGCACAGTCGGAAGTGATGCTTTATATTCATCAGATTGTACGTGAAGACGCACATTTATTATATGGTTTCTTCTCGAAAGAAGAGAGAACGCTGTTCCGGGCTTTGATTTCCGTGTCCGGTATTGGAGCGAACACGGCAAACGTGATGTTGAGTTCTATGACGGTCGAGGAAATTACCGGGGCAATTCTCACGGAAAATGTGAACGCGATCAAGAGCGTGAAGGGAATAGGTATCAAGACTGCCCAGCGCGTGATTATTGAATTGAAAGATAAACTCGGAAAAGAGGGCGTTGCTGTCGAGAGTATTAATTTACCTTCAAGTGCCGTTAGGGAGGAAGCTCAAGCAGCGTTAGTGATGTTGGGTTTTGCTCGGGCACAGGTGGCTAAAACATTAGATAAAATTTTGGCTACTAATAGAGTGGAATCCGTGGAAGAGTTAATAAAATTGGCACTTAAGCATTTGTAATTAGGTCTCCCTCTCCCTTGCCCAACCTTTCCCTATGGTTGGGCTATACCATGAACGTAGCATAAACGTAGCATGTTCGTGGCATGAACGCATGTAAGCGTTTTTGATTCGATGGAGGAGAGTCTTTGCACGCTTGTTACCCTAGAGCAACGATAGACATCCCCCGGGGTGTTGTCGGGTTTGATGTTTCCAACGTGCTGCAATCTAGTGTTTTGTAAAAAACTTTAAAAATACTGGTCAGAAAATTTGGAAAAAGGGAATTTCTTCGCTTATCTTTGCACCCGCTTTCGAGAGAGAGGGCAGGCGACGGGAGAAGCTTAAACGAGATACTGGAACGAGAGGTTTTAGAAACCGCCGAAAAAAAAGTTTTGAAAAAAGCTTGAAAAAATTTGGAGGTTGAAAAATAAGCATTACCTTTGCAGCCGCTTTCATGATGAAGGCCGGAGGGCAGGATAGAGGGGCGATAGGAAACGATAGAAGAAGAGTTCTTTAAGATATTGAAATGAACAACGTAGCGAGCGTGAATCGAGCCGACGAGATGTCGTGATTCATGAAACACATGACCCTTGCCGGAAT
>QWCH01002415.1_pt1 | contig 51057 bp, 57 predicted proteins | sample 1972671 | NCBI WGS metagenome assembly QWCH01 (sample SAMN09866713, study PRJNA288562) | Human gut metagenome isolate term3_stool, whole genome shotgun sequencing... | isolation source: gut | host: Homo sapiens | place: USA: California
AGACCTCACCCTCAGCGCCTTGCGCTTCATCCTTTCTGCAAAGTCAGGACAATCTTGCAAGCAAGATTGTGAGACTGTTGACTTTTGCAACAGTCTCAAACGAGCTCATTTTTATCAGGCGTCAGTCCTGACACATTGCCCCCGTGGATCGCATCCTGAGAAATGACAAGAGGGAGTGCCGAGCTAATCGCTCGACACTCCCTCTCCTATTGTTACTTTGAGCTAAGGACGAGTGGCAGGGGGCTTTTGTCAGCCCTCACACGCTACATAGAGTCTATCCACATGGGTGGTGAACTATGTGGCTGTGTCTCGTCAGTGCCCTAGTGAAGTTACTACTCCTGTGCTGGCTCTTCAGCCTGTGCTGGCTCTTCTGTAGCTGGAGCCTCTGGCTGGGCAACTGCCTTAGTAGTAGCGCTACCACGACGTGAACGACGTGTGCGCTTCTTGCCATCACTCTTAGGTGCAGAGGCGCTCTTGGTGATGTTGTCGTTGAAGTCTACAAGCTCGATAAAGCACATAGAGGCGTTATCGCCAAGACGTAGTCCCGTGCGTAGGATACGTGTGTAACCTCCAGGGCGATCGCCGACCTTGTCAGCGACGGTGCCGAAGAGCTCCTTGACTGCCTCCTTGTCTCGTAGGTAGCTGAAGGCTAGACGACGAGATGCGGTGGTGTCTGTTTTTGCCGTGGTAATGATAGGCTCGACAAACTTGCGCAGTTCCTTAGCCTTGGCCACTGTCGTATTGATCCGCTTGTGCATGATGAGCGAGCATGCCATGTTGGCAAGCATAGCCTCACGATGTGCCTTGGTGCGGCCTAGATGGTTGAATTTCTTATTGTGTCTCATAAGAGGGATTAATCATTATCTAATCTATAGGGTGTGAGATCCATATCAAAGTCTAGCTTCTGATCTGCTAAGAACTGCTCGAGCTCTACAAGCGACTTCTTACCGAAGTTCTTGATCTTCAAGAGTTCCTCACGATCCCTACTAAGTAGGTCGGCAATCGTGGAGATGCCCGCAGCCTTGAGACAGTTGAGCGCACGGACAGAGAGATCTGTCGTCGCTAGGTCTGTCATCAACTGGGAGCGAACCTTCATCACCTGATTGTCTAAGAGCTGCTCAGGCTCCTCCTCGGGGAGCTCGACCTCAAACTCCTTGTCCGTAAAGAGTGTGAAGTGCGAGATCAAAATCATCGCAGCCTGACGCAGAGCTTCACGTGGGTGAATGGTGCCGTCAGTTTCGATCTCTAGGACGAGCTTCTCGTAGTCAGTGCGCTGATCTACACGATACGCCTCGGTAGTCTGATTGACCTTGCGAATCGGGGTGTAGATACCATCGATAGGGAGCGTATTGACGGGGTCGTCCTCGCGACGATTCTCCTCGGAGACGACGTAGCCACGTCCCTTATTGATGCGTACCTCGATCGTGAAGTCAGCATCCTCAGCAAGATTGCAGATGACCAAGTCGGGGTTCTGCACCTTATAGCTTGTTAAGACCTTATTGAGGTCACCAGCCTTAAAGGTGTTACGACCTGTGACATGGAGCGTGATGGTCTCCTCCTGAGGATCCTCTACAGTAGCCTTGAATCTAATCTGCTTGAGGTTGAGTATGATATGGGTTACATCTTCCAATACCCCTGGAATAGTAGCAAATTCATGCTCTACACCTTCGATACGGATAGAAGCTATTGCATACCCCTCTAGCGATGAGAGGAGGATGCGCCGCAAGGCGTTGCCAATAGTCATAGCATAGCCTGGCTCTAGAGGCTTAAATTCAAACTTGGCGTAGTGATCCGAAGCGTCCAGCATGAGGACGCTGTCAGGTTGTTGAAATGCTAATATTGCCATAGAGTTAGAGGGTTACTTAGAATACAATTCGACGATGAGCTGCTCCTTGATGGGCTCGGGTATCTCCTCACGTGTGGGTACGTTGAGGAACTTACCGCTGTAGGAGCGTGCATCCCACTCTAACCATGGATACTTGCTATGATTGTATCCAGCGAGAGCGTCTGCAATGACCTCCATAGACTTGTCACGCTCACGTACGCCGACGATCTGTCCGGGCTTGAGTGTGTAGGAGGGGATGTTCACCACCTCACCATCGACGACGATGTGACGGTGAGAGACGAGCTGACGTGCAGCAGCACGTGTGGGAGCGATGCCTAGACGGAAGACAACGTTGTCTAGACGAGACTCGAGGAGTTGTAGAAGTACCTCACCCGTGATGCCTGAGGTGCGCTGTGCCTTCTCAAAGAGATTGCGGAACTGACGCTCTAGGACTCCGTAGGTGTACTTAGCCATCTGCTTCTCGCGGAGCTGAAGCGCATACTCGCTTTGCTTGCGACGACGGTTGTTGCCGTGCTGACCTGGAGGATAGTTTTTCTTGCTCAGGACTTTGTCTGCACCAAAGATGGGCTCACCAAACTTTCGTGCGATCTTGGACTTAGGACCAATATATCTTGCCATTGTTCTATTTCATTTTAATGCTACACCATACATCTGCTCTACAGGATGCTCGAGGGCATAAGCGCCACTCTCTGCTGTGTGGTGGTCAAGGCTGGGATCATATCTCAAGTAGTAAGTCTAGAAGTGACGGCGCATATAGAGCAGCCGCGATGCGATTAGAATAAGAGGGAAAGTAAATGAGCAACCGCATCAATCTCACACTACGTCTGTCGACTTACAGAGTCACTATCTTGAGTCTATCTCTAAGCTGAGACCTATCTGTAGAGCTTGCCATGTCGCGAGGTGCACCAAGGACTGACCGTGCAGTCTATCTGTAGATAAGTGAGGGTTGCGTCCTGATGTGGACTCTCCACGCTAGCTCTACATGGGCGGTGCAATCGCTCTCTAGGTAGCTGTGATCTCTATACTTGTAGCAACTAGACCTTACGTCTCTTAGGAGGACGGCAGCCGTTGTGTGGTAGTGGTGTGACGTCGATGATCTCTGTCACCTCGATACCAGCACCGTGGATGGTGCGGATAGCGGACTCACGACCGTTGCCGGGACCCTTGACATAAGCCTTGACCTTGCGTAGCCCTAGATCAAATGCTGTCTTAGCGCAGTCTTGAGCTGCGAGCTGAGCTGCATAGGGGGTGTTTTTCTTAGAGCTACGGAATCCCATCTTACCAGCTGATGACCAGCTGATGACCTGTCCCTCACTATTGGTAAGGGTGATGATGATGTTATTGAAAGAAGAGTGTATGTGCGCCTGCCCCTGGGCATCGACCTTGACTGCTCTCTTTTTTGTTACGGTTTTCTTTGCCATAAGGTGGTTCTATTACTTAGTTGCCTTCTTCTTACCAGCGACTGTCTTGCGCTTACCCTTACGTGTACGGGCATTATTCTTGGTGCTCTGCCCACGTAGTGGGAGACCTAGACGATGCCTGATGCCTCGGTAGCAGCCGATGTCCATGAGACGCTTGATGTTGAGCTGTGTCTCGCTACGTAGATCACCCTCGACCTTATAGCCATTGGAGATCTGCTCACGGATAGCTGCAGCTTGATCATCTGTCCAATCCTGGACCTTGATGTTGCGATCGACCCCTGCAGCATCCAAGATGCGAGCAGCACTGCTACGACCTATACCATATATATAGGTCAAGGCTATCTCACCTCTCTTGTTTTGCGGCAGATCGACGCCGACGATTCTTATTGCCATACTCTATATACTGTGTGATGTTTGTTGCATGATAAGCTGACTCTCCGTCATCCTAAGTGATGTGCGGAGCTTCATCCCTAAGCTCATCCTTGACGCTGCTTGAACTTAGGATTCTTCTTATTGATGATGTACAGACGACCTTTGCGTCTGACGATCTTACAGTCTTCTGATCGCTTTTTGATTGATGCTCTGACTTTCATAGTATGCTCTTATTCTGATTGTCGCTATGACTTGATTACTTGTATCTATAGGAGATGCGACCACGTGTGAGGTCGTACGGAGACATCTCTACCTTGACTTTGTCTCCTGGCAGGATACGGATGAAGTGCATACGCATCTTGCCCGATATGTGTGCCGTGATGATATGTCCGTTCTGGAGCTGTACCTTGAACATAGCATTGCTCAGTGCCTCTAGGACGACTCCATCCTGCTCAATAGCTGTTTGCTTGGCCATATTAAAACTCTCGTGTGCCTAATACTTCTTTGATATACTCGTATGTAGAGAGGATCTGGGGTGCTTGACCATCTGGCATAATGGCGAGGCAGTGCTCAAAGTGCGCTGCAGGCTTGCCGTCATGCGTGCGGACGGTCCATCCATCGGACTCAAAGACGACCTTGCGACGTCCCATCGTCACCATGGGCTCGATACAGATACACATACCTGCGCGTAGCTTGGGACCAACTCCTGGGAAGCCGTAGTTGGGGACGTTGGGATCTTCGTGCATTGCATGCCCGATACCATGACCCACCAACTCACGGACGATGCCATATCCCTGCGCTTCACAGTGGCGCTGGACGGCGGCCCCGATGTGCCCCACGTTGTGACCCTCGACAGCTTGCTTGATACCTAGGTAGAGGGAGTCACGAGTGACCGTCAGCAGACGCTCTACCTCGGGATCGATCTCCCCTACTGCAAAGGTGTAAGCACTATCGCCCGTAAAGCCGTTGATATGCGTGCCACAATCTACGGAGATGATGTCTCCCTCGTGCAGTATCTCTCGATCCGAAGGGATACCATGTACCACGTGATCATTGATCGAGGTACAGATACTGGCCGGGAAGCCTCCATAACCTAAGAACGCAGGAGTAGCTCCGTGATCACATATAAAGGTATAGGCGATCGTATCTAGATGCTTGGTGGTAACCCCAGGAGCAATGTGCTTTGCCACCTCTCCCAAGGTCTCTCCAACGAGTCTGTTGGCCACACGCATCAGCTCTATCTCCTCTGATGTCTTTAGGTAAATCATCTATTTGAATATAGTCAAATGAAACAACGCTACTGTAAGGAGTATCAATACGCTGATACGGACCCTGTACGTCCCTTGATACGTCCACTCTTCAGTAGACCATCGTAGTGACGCATCAGTAGGTGACTCTCGACTTGCTGTAGTGTATCTAGGACCACACCTACGAGGATCAGCAGTGATGTACCTCCGAAGAACTGTGCAAATGCCGAACTAATACCCAGTATCTGAGCAAAGGCTGGCATGATAGCAACTATCGCGAGGAAGAGTGCTCCAGGTAGTGTGATACGATCCATGATACCATCGAGGTAGTCCCGTGTGCTACGCCCTGGCTTGACGCCTGGGATAAATCCATTATTGCGCTTGAGGTCATCGGCCATCTGCGTGGGGTTGATCGTAATCGCCGTATAGAAGTAGGTGAAAAGGATGATCAACGTAGCAAAGATGAAGTTGTACCAAAAGCTCGTATTGTCTGACAATACCTGGATAAAGCGTGAGGGCGTACCATCGCCTCCTGTGAAGTAGCTAGCAAGTGAGATAGGTATAAACATGATCGCCTGAGCGAAGATGATAGGCATCACGTTGGCAGCATTGACCTTGAGAGGTATATACTGACGTGCACCACCATACTGCTTATTACCTACGACACGCTTGGCGTACTGCACAGGCACTTTGCGCGTACCCTGTACTAGTAGGATAGCTCCTGCCGTAACGAAGAGTAGGAATACGATCTCAGCGAGGAATGCCACAAGTCCTCCTGAAGCACTGATGAGACGATAGTTAAACTCCGCTATCAGCGCATGAGGCAGACGAGCGATAATACCGATAAGGATGATGAATGAGATACCATTGCCGACACCCTTGTCTGTAATGCGCTCACCTAGCCAAAGGACAAACATACTGCCCGCAGCTAGTATGACGGTAGCAAATACACGATACATGAAGCCCGAAGGTAGCGACGCTCCAGCAGCGCGTAGCTGCATGTCTAGATTCAATAGATAGGCTGGAGCCTGAATCAACAGAATCAGCACCGTCAGGTAGCGTGTCCACTGGTTGATCTTACGTCGTCCACTCTCACCCTCGCGCTGCATCTTCTGCATAGAGGGGATGATGATCGCCGCCAGCTGCATGACGATACTTGCCGAGATGTAAGGCATGATACCTAGAGCAAATACCGAAGCATTGGAGAAGGCACCTCCCGAAAACATGTTGAGCAGTGCCATCAGACCTTCACTGGTCTGGCTGGCTAGACTGGTCAATGTATCGGGGTTGACCCCTGGCAATACGACGAAGCTACCTAGTCGGTATATAACCACATACAGGATAGTGATGAGAATCCGCTTACGCAGATCCTCAATCTTCCATATATTCTTAATTGTATCTACTAACCGCATATCAGCTTATCTTATTGTAGTATCGATCCTCCCTGAGCCTCGATGAGCTCCTTGGCACGAGCTGAGTAAGCATCTGCCTCAACCTGTATGGGTCGTGTCAGCTCACCCTGTGCTAGGATCTTTACGGATTCATTACGTGAGGCTAGACCAGCTGCGACAAGCTTGTCCTTAGTGATGACAGCTGTCTCTGCTTGATTGGGGAAGAACTCCGTATTCTGTGCCAACTGCTCAAGAGCAGCTAGGTTCACAGGACGATACTCTACCCTATTGATATTATTGAAGCCAAACTTAGGTAGGCGACGCTGTATAGGCATCTGACCACCCTCAAATCCGACTTTATGCTTGTATCCAGAGCGAGACTTGGCTCCCTTGTGTCCACGTGTAGACGTGCCACCACGGCCAGATCCCTGACCACGACCGATACGACGACGAGAGTGAACAGAGCCCTCGGCTGGCTTGAGTGTAGATAAGTCCATTGCTATTATCTGTCTATATTTTATTACTCTACGACCTGAACCAAGTGGTGTACTTTGGCCACCATACCCCTGATCTGAGGGGTATCCTCATGCTCTACAATCTGGTGCATCTTGCGAAGACCTAGACCATCGAGGGTGCGCTTCTGAGACTTGTTGCACCGTATGCGACTACGGACTTGCTCGATTTTGATTTTTGCCATAATACTCTTTACTTGTCTAGGTGATTATCCTTTAAACACGCGCTCTACAGAGATACCTCTGCTCTGCGCAACCATCAAGGGGCTGCGTAGCTCAGCGAGTGCTGCGATGGTAGCCTTGACGAGGTTGTGAGGGTTCGTTGATCCCTGGCTCTTTGCCAAGACATCGGTAACGCCTACACTGTCTAGTACCGCACGCATAGCACCTCCTGCTATGACTCCCGAACCTGCAGAGGCTGGGCGCAGCAAGATGCGAGCACCACCGAAGCGGCCTATCTGCTCGTGAGGTATGGTCCCGTTGTGGATGGGTACACGTATGAGATTCTTCTTAGCAGCCTCTACGCCCTTGGCGATGGCTGCGGGCACTTCGCTGGCACGACCCATACCATAACCTACGACGCCATCCTCGTTGCCGACGACAACAATCGCTGCAAAGGTAAAGGTGCGACCACCCTTCGTGACCTTAGTTACTCGATTGATAGCTACTAGACGATCCTTAAGATCTAGATCATTGGTAGCTGTGACTCTATTTGTTGCTATTGCCATGATGTGCTCTGTGATTTAGAATTTAAGACCTCCTGTACGAGCTGCATCTGCTAGCTCCTTGACACGACCGTGATAGAGATATCCATTACGATCGAAAACCACTGTATCAATGCCAGCAGCAAGAGCTACACGAGCTATCTCCTGTCCTACCTGAGCGGCCACCTCCTTCTTAGTACCAGAGGTCTCCATCTTGAGTGAGGAGGCGCTTGCTAGGGTGCGTCCTTCTATATCGTCGATGACCTGTGCGTAAATCTGCTTATTGCTTCTGAACACAGACAGACGTGGTCTCTGGGGTGTACCACTTATCTTGCCACGCACACGTGTCTTGATGTGCTTTCTTCTTTGTGCTTTCTTGTTCATATGACTCTTTACTTAGATAGTGGATACGACTTACTTAGCAGCCGTCTTACCAGACTTGCGGCGTACCTCCTCACCGAGGAAGCGAACACCCTTGCCCTTGTATGGCTCTGGCTTGCGGAATGAACGAATCTTAGCACAGACCTGTCCTAGGAGCTGCTTATCGCAAGACTTTAGGATGATCTTAGGGGTCTGATTGCGCACCATCTCGGTCTCAATCTTGATCTCATTGGGGAGTACCAGATAGATGGCGTGCGTGAAGCCTAGTGAGAGCTCTAGGATCTGCCCCTGATTGGTCGCACGGTAACCGACACCGATTAGTTCGAGCGTCTGGGTGAACTCTTCGTGTACACCCATCACCATGTTGTGGATTAGCTGACGGTAGAGACCGTGCAGGGAGCGCTCCTGGCGCTCATCAGAGTGACGTGCGAGTGTGATCTCACCGTCCTCGATAGAGACCTCGATGCGAGGATCTATATATTGCTTGAGCTCACCCTTGGGGCCCTTTACTGTTACGTAGTGATCCTCCTGAGAGACGGTCACGCCCTGTGGTATAGCTATGGGTAGTTTACCTATTCTAGACATATTACTTTGCTATATGGAGGATTAATATACATAACATAGTACCTCACCACCGATCTTGAGCTCACGAGCCTCTTTGTCAGTCATGACACCGTGAGATGTAGATAGGATGGCGATACCTAGTCCATTGAGTACGCGAGGCATATCTTTGTAGCCTACATACTTACGTAAGCCTGGGCGTGAGACACGCTTGAGGCTCTTGATTGCGTTGACCTTGTTAGAGAGGTCATACTTGAGGGCGACCTTGATGGTTCCTTTGCATCCCTCCTCCTCAAACATGTAGTTGAGGATGTAGCCCTTATCAAAGAGGATCTTGGTGATATCCTTCTTGATGTTGCTAGCTGGGATTTCTACCACACGGTGACCCGCTTTGATTGCATTGCGCAATCGGGTGAGATAATCTGCTATTGGATCTGTCATTGTGTATTAAGATTAAATTGATCTGGAGGGTTCCTAGCTTGCTCTAAGCTCCTTGCCTAATGTATCATCGACTCCTCTGGATCTCTGCTCTTCTTGCGGAAGAGATGATCTCCTGTATGAATAGGAGGAGTCTCGCATACCAAGGCTGGGAGCTGTAAGTGATAGGCTACCCCAGACAATATTTAATTGATTCGCTATCAGTCATCGCCCCACGCTCTCACTCTAGAGAGTGCGAGCATCTCATACACTCCCCCCTGGTGTGGAGGGGATATATGAGAGGACAATTCTGGGCAAAGATACAAATAGTCTAGATACTATGAAAACTTTCGGAGCCTATCGGAAGTATATCACGCCTGCCGTATGGGCGGTACATGACGCTCCAACCCGCTCTCAGTGTAGTGTATCTAAGCCTTGGGACTCTCTATAGACGATTTGTCTACAAGAGATCTCTGTCCTCGGATGTGGGTGTCGACGAGAGATTCTTTACCAGCTGGCTTTCTTCACCCCTGGGATAAGACCAGCAGAAGCCATCTCGCGGAACTGGATACGGCTGATGCCAAACTGTCTGATATAACCCTTGGGACGTCCCGTGATCTTGCAGCGATTGTGCAGACGCACAGGAGAGGAGTTGCGAGGGAGTGTCTGTAGCTTCTGCAGAGACTCATAGTCTCCAGCAGCCTTGAGCTCAGCACGACGCTTCGCATACTTCTGAACTAGCTTCTGGCGCTTGGCCTCACGGGCCTTCATTGATTCTTTTGCCATAAACCTATGTGTATCTTACTTATTAGTAGTACGGAAGGGAAGACCAAAGCGCTTGAGTAGCTCGAAGCCCTCCTCATCGGTAGGAGCTGAGGTTACAAAAGTGATGTTCATCCCTAGTATCTTCGTGATACTGTCGAGGTTGATCTCAGGGAAGATGATCTGCTCTGAGATACCTAGCGTATAGTTACCACGTCCATCCAGCTTAGAGTTGATACCCTTGAAGTCACGGATACGTGGGAGTGCGACACGTACGAGACGCTCGAGGAACTCGTACATACGGTCTCCACGCAGTGTAACCATGACACCGATAGGCATCTGCTTACGTAGCTTGAAGTTGGATATATCCTTGCGAGAGTGTGTCGCTACTGCCTTCTGTCCGGTGATCTGTGTGAGCTCATCGATAGCTACGTCGATGATCTTCTTGTCACCTGTAGCCATGCCCAAGCCTTGATTGATGACGATCTTCTCTAGGCGGGGCACCTGCATGCTACTCTTGTAGGCAAAGTGCTTCATCAGATCGGGAGCGATCTGCTCTGTGTATTGCTTCTTAAGATTTACTGTCAGTGCCATAGTTACTTAATTACTTCTCCTGACTGCTTAGCAAAGCGTACGAGCTTGCCGTTATCATCACGGCGACGTCCTATACGCGTTCCCTTGCCAGACTGAGGATCTAGCACATTCAGGTTAGATATATGTATTGGAGCCTCCATGCTGAGAATAGCTCCCTGGGGGTTCTGTGCATTGGGCTTGGTATGCTTGGATACCATGTTGAGCCCCTCGACGATCGCACGCTGCTTCTTGACGAGAACCTTGAGGACACGTCCTGTCTTGCCCTTGTCGTCACCAGCATTTACCATGACGATGTCGCCTTTCTTAATATGAAACTTGCTCATCTCTATTCTCTATATAAGTTAAAGGACCTCAGGAGCTAGAGACACGACCTTCATATTGACGGCACGTAGCTCACGAGCTACTGGTCCGAAGATACGTGTACCACGTAGCTCGCCATTGGGGGTGAGTAGTACGCAGGCGTTGTCATCAAAGCGGATGTAAGAGCCATCAGTACGACGTATCTCCTTCTTGGTTCTTACGATGAGAGCCTTAGCGACAGTACCCTTCTTCATATCGCTGGAGGGGATGACGCTCTTGACGGTCACCACGATGATATCTCCGACCGAAGCATAGCGGCGGCGGGTGCCACCGAGTACACGGATACAGAGTACCTCGCGAGCACCACTATTGTCTGCTACATTGAGTCTTGATTCTTGCTGTATCATAGTTTACTTCGCTCTTTCTATAATCTCGGTGAGTCTCCAACGCTTGGTGCGGCTCAGAGGACGCGTCTCCATGATGCGGACACGGTCACCGATGTTCGTTTCATTCTTCTCGTCATGTGCATAGTACTTTTTAGTCTTGCTGACGAACTTACCATATATAGGGTGCTTCTCTTTGAAGCGTGAGGCTACGGTGATGGTCTTGTCCATCTTATTGCTGGTGACGATCCCGATGCGCTCTTTTCTGTGTTTTCTTTCCATGTGAATAATAGTCTATTCTGCAGGGTTAGTTATTTGTCTCTCGCTCAGCGAGGACAGTCTTGAGACGAGCGATCGTGCGACGCTGCTCTCTAAAAGCTGCAGGATTCTCAGCTGGAGAGACATAGTGGTCTATCCTCTTCTGCTGGTAGGTAGCCTGCTCAGCCTCTATACGCTCACGGATCTCCTCCGTTGTGAGCTCTTTGATTTCGCTTATCTGCATAGCGGTATAAGGTCTAGCGGATTAAACATTAGGATTAGCAGCGTCGTAGTCTCGACGTACGACAAACTTTGTCGTGATTGGCAGCTTCTGAGCGGCCAGACGTAGAGCCTCCTTGGCGACTTCGTAAGGTACACCCTCTACTTCAAAGAGCATACGACCGGGAGTCACTGGAGCGACAAATCCCTCGGGATTACCTTTACCTTTACCCATTCGCACCTCAGCAGGCTTTGCTGTGATTGGCTTGTCGGGGAAGATGCGGCACCAGACCTGTCCTTGTCTCTGCATGTAACGCGTTACCGCAATACGAGCAGCCTCTATCTGACGGCCGGTGATCCACTTACTCTCTAGGCTCTTGATACCAAAAGAACCAAATGCGAGCTGGTTGCCACGCTGTGCATTGCCCTTCATGCGGCCCTTTTGTTGCCTTCTAAATTTAGTCTTCTTAGGTTGTAACATAGCTGTGGTCTTTGATTAGCGATTAGATCTATTGCGTCCTCCACGACGGAATCCACCACGACGATCACCACGAGAGTCACCACCTCGGCGCCCTGCCTGACGGCGTGGCTGTGAGAGGTCAGGAGCTAGATCGCGGCGCTCGTATACCTCGCCGTTCATGATCCAGACCTTGACACCTATCATACCCACCTTGGTGAGTGCTCCAGCCTGAGCATAGTCGATGTCAGCACGTAGTGTGTGTAGTGGGGTACGTCCCTCCTTGTATAGCTCGGAGCGAGCCATCTCGGCGTTGTTGAGACGACCGGAGAGTTGTATCTTGATACCCTCAGCGCCAGCACGCATAGCGTTTGCGATAGCCATCTTGACGGTACGTCTGTATGACATACGTCCCTCTAGCTTGCGAGCTATATCGTTAGCCACGATGACGGCATCAACCTCAGGCTTGCGCACCTCGTAGATGTTGATCTGTATGTTGTCAGCCTTTGTGACCTTCTTGAGCTCAGCCTTGAGGTTCTCCACGTTTTGACCACCCTTTCCGACGATCATGCCGGGACGAGCGGTGCATATGGTTATGGTGACGACCTTGAGGGCACGCTCTATGATGATGCGGCTCACGAGAGCACCTGACAGTCTAGTGTGTAGGTACTTTCTGATACGGTCATCCTCTACTAGGGTATCGCCATAGTTGCGACCACCATACCAGTTAGAGTCCCAACCACGTATGTAGCCGAGTCTGTTTGCTATTGGATTAATTTTCTGTCCCATGTCAGTTACTTAGCTACGTTGTTAACTATTTGGTCGACCCACACGGTGATGTGATTCGAACGCTTGCGGATTCTGTAGCCACGGCCTTGTGGGGCTGGGCGTAGACGCTTGAGTGTGACACCCTCGTCTACATAAACCTTGGAGACGTAGAGCTCACCCTCATCAGCCTTGCGGCCGTTGAGCTGCTCCCAGTTAGAGACAGCGCTACGTATGAGCTGCTCTACACGCTGAGCTGCTACACGGCGAGAGCTAAATCTCAGTGTAGCCATTGCGCGCTCTACCTCCATGCCTCTTATATTATCGACGACTAGACGCATCTTGCGAGGAGATGTGGGCACATTGCGTAGCTTAGCTACAGCGGGCTGTGTCACCGTCTCCTGAGCGGTCGTCTCTATTGTATCTTGATTATTGGCACTCATGTGTGATAATTACTTTGATTCGATCTATTACAGGGGTGCTTAACTAGCGATTGCCAGAGTGACCACGGAAGGTACGCGTAGGAGCGAACTCTCCGAGCTTGTGACCCACCATATTCTCTGTAATAAATACAGGTATAAAACTCTTGCCATTGTGTACGGCGATCGTATGTCCCACGAAGTCTGGAGAAATCATTGAGGCGCGAGACCAAGTCTTGATGACTGACTTCTTGCCACTTTCATTCATAGCCAAAACTTTCTTTTCGAGCTTAACGCTGATAAATGGCCCTTTCTTAAGTGAACGACTCATGTGTTTAGTTCTTGCTTAAATGATACAATGATTACTTCTTACGCTTGGCTCTCTCGATGATGTACTTAGAGGAGTGCTTCTTCGGAGCTCTCGTCTTAAGACCCTTAGAGTATAGACCCGTACGTGAGCGTGGGTGTCCTCCGGAGGCACGGCCCTCACCACCACCCATTGGGTGATCGACAGGGTTCATAGCCACACCGCGTACTCGTGGTCTGCGACCTAGCCAGCGTGTACGGCCAGCCTTGCCTGATCTCTCGAGTGCGTGGTCAGAGTTACCGACACTACCTATCGTAGCTTTGCATGCTGCGAGGATACGGCGAGTTTCTCCACTAGGCATACGTAGTACGACATAATTATCTTCACGAGCTACCAGCTGTGCGAAGGCACCAGCACTACGTACCAGCTTACCACCCTGACCAGGGCGTAGCTCCACGTTGTGCACGATCATACCGACAGGTACCTTAGCTAGTGGCAGTGCGTTACCTACCTCAGGTGTTGCGTTGTCACCTGACATCACTTGCTGGCCTACAGTCAGTCCGTTAGGAGCGATGATATAGCTCTTAGCTCCATCGGCATAGTATAGGAGTGCGATGCGAGATGATCTGTTTGGATCATACTCGATACTCTTGACTGTAGCGGGGATGCCATCCTTCGTTCTCTTGAAGTCGATGATACGATACTTACGCTTGTGACCACCGCCTACGTTGCGTATGGTCATCTTGCCAGTATTGTTACGACCACCCGATTTACGAGCTCCAACTACAAGAGACTTCTCTGGTGCACTGGCAGTGATGGCGTCAAATGCACCAATAGTTTTGTGTCTTTGCCCCGGCGTTGCGGGCTTTAGTTTACGGATTCCCATTGCTTATATATTGCTAAAGAAATCGATTGTATCCTCACCCTGGAGCGTGATGAAAGCCTTCTTGAAGGCTGGCTTACGACCCGTGATGACACCCGACTTGGTATAGCGGCTTGAGCGCTTACCGTCGTAGCGACAGGTGTTGACACTTTCGACCTTGACGTTGTACATCTTCTCGACAGCATTACGTATCTCAATCTTGTTGGCAGTAGGTGCTACTAGAAAAGCGTACCTCTGCGGATTGCTCTCAGTGATGGCTGTCATCTTCTCTGAGATTATTGGTTTGATTATGATTCCCATATCAATGCTCTACTACTGTGTTTCGACTTAAAACATCTCATTGACATGTGCTAGAGCATCCTCTGTGAAGACTATCTTGCGACAATCCAGCACACAATATGTATTGAGATCTTGAGCACGTATGATGTTGACACCAGGGATGTTGCGAGCACTCAGTGCTACGGCATCCTCGATCTGAGACACTACGTAGAGCGTCTTCTGTCCATCTACGTTCAGAGCTTTTGCCATGCTCACAAAGGTCTTAGTCTTAGGAGCATCGAAGCTCAGCTGGTCCAGCACTAGGATTTCGTTGTCCTGAGCTTTGTATGTGAGAGCACTGCGACGTGCTAGCTGACGAAGCTTCTTATTGAGCTTGAAGCTGTAGCTACGTGGACGTGGTCCGAAGACACGTGCACCACCGCGTAGGATGTTTGAGTTGATATCACCACGACGAGCGCCACCCGTACCCTTCTGGCGGAATAGCTTGCGTGTGGAGCCACTCATCTCACTGCGCTCCTTGGTCTTGTGCGTACCCTGGCGCTGGTTAGCTCGGTACTGCTTGACGGTTAGATAGATAGCGTGATCATTGGGCTCTATGCCAAAGACGGAGCTCTCCAAGGCTATCTTACGTCCCGTATCTTCACCTTGTATATTGTAGATTGATAGTTCCATTACTTCTCTATTGCTATGATTGAACCCTTAGCTCCTGGCACACTACCCTTGAGTACGAGTATATTGTGCTCGGGCATTACTTTGATCACCTCGAGGTTTTGTACCGTGACGCGCTTGTTACCCATCTGTCCAGCCATACGTGTACCCTTGAAGACCTTCGCAGGGTAAGAGCATGCACCGACAGAACCGGGAGCACGTAGACGGTCATCCTGACCGTGTGTCGACTGACCGACACCGCCGAATCCGTGACGCTTGACTACACCTTGGAATCCCTTACCCTTGCTCGTCCCGTGTACGTCCACATAGTGGGTATCGTTGAAGAGCTCTACGGTGATCTCATCACCGAGCTTGTAATCTGATCCAAAGCCCATGAACTCGGCCAAGTGGCGCTTGTTAGTCACTCCGGCTGCTTTGAAGTGTCCCTGCAGTGGGCGTGTCGTATGCTTGTCTTTAGCATCCTGAAAGCCCAGCTGGATCGCTTCATAACCATCACGGTCAGCAGTCTTTACTTGAGTCACTACACAAGGACCTACTTCGATGACAGTGCATGGCACATTGACGCCCTCGGCACTGAATACGGATGTCATTCCGATTTTCTTTCCTAATAATCCTGGCATTTCTGTAGTTGATTACTCTGGTTAATACTTAATTTCGATGTCTACGCCACTGGGCATCTCCAGCTTCATCAGCGCATCAATCGTAGGTGCTGAGGCGTTGTAGATGTCGATCAGACGCTTGTGAGCATTTAGCTCAAACTGCTCACGGCTCTTCTTATTGACGAAGGTGGAGCGGTTCACCGTAAAGATACGCTTATGCGTGGGCAGTGGTATAGGACCACTGACCAGCGCATTAGTATTCTGTACGGCCGTGACGATCTTCTCGGCAGACTTGTCTACGAGCATGTGGTCGTATGACCTCAGCTTGATTCTGATCTTTTGGCTCATTACTATATTGTGAGATTATTACTTTATCAAATCAACGCGACCATTGAGTTCCTCAAGGATCTTCTTTGCTATTGACGAGGAGACCTCTGCGTAGTGTGAGAAGCTCATCGTACTAGAGGCACGACCACTCGTGATCGTACGTAGGGCGGTCACATAGCCAAACATCTCGCTCAGGGGCACCTTAGCCTTGATAACCTGAGCACCAGAGCGGTTGACCTCTGAGCCCTCGACCTGACCACGACGCTTGTTGAGGTCGCCGATCACGTCACCCATGTTCTCCTCAGGTGTTACCACCTCAAGCTGCATGATAGGCTCCATGAGGACGGGGCTAGCCTTTTCAGAAGCCTCCTTGAAGGCCATCATAGCTGCCACCTCAAAGGATAGCTGATCAGAGTCTACTGGGTGGAAAGATCCATCCACCAGTGTCACCTTGAGACTATCTAGAGGATAGCCGGCGAGGACACCACTCTTCATAGCCTTCTCAAAGCCCTTCTGGACAGAGGGGATAAACTCCTTCGGGATATTACCACCCTTTACCTCATCGACAAACTGTAGAGCTCCGTCGAAGTCCTCGTCTGCAGGACCAAACTTGATGATGATATCAGCAAACTTACCACGACCACCTGACTGCTTCTTGTATACCTCGCGTAGGTCGACAGTCTGAGTGACAGCCTCCTTGTAAGCCACCTGAGGCTTACCCTGGTTACACTCGACCTTGAACTCACGCTTCAGACGGTCTATAATGATATCAAGGTGTAGCTCACCCATACCGCTGATGACGGTCTGACCCGTCTCCTCGTTGGTATTGACCACAAACGTTGGATCCTCCTCAGCGAGCTTAGACAGCCCGACACCGAGACGATCCATATCCTTCTGCGTCTTGGGCTCCACAGCGATACCGATCACTGGATCGGGGAAGTCGATAGACTCCAGTACGAGCGGTGCATTCTCATCACAGAGCGTATCACCCGTACGAATATCCTTAAAGCCTACACCAGCACCGATATCTCCCGTGCCGATAGTCTCCATGGGGTTCTGATGGTTCGAGTGCATCTGGAAGAGACGTGAGATACGCTCCTTCTTGCCAGAGCGAGAGTTGAAGACGTAGCTACCAGCGTCGATATGACCACTGTACACGCGGAAGAAGCAAAGACGACCTACGAAGGGGTCGGTAGCGATCTTGAAGGCGAGTGCGCTCATAGGAGCATCGGGATCGACCTCACGTACCTCCTCCTTGTCAGAGTCTATTGCATGGCCTACTACCTCTGGTGTATCCACGGGGCTAGGCAGGTAAGCGCAGACAGCATCTAGAAGCGTCTGCACACCCTTATTCTTAAATGAAGAGCCGCATAGCATCGGGAAGATCTCCATCGCTAGCGTAGCTGTACGGATAGCATTACGGATCTCGTCCTCTGTGATCGTAGAGGGATCATCAAAGTACTTCTCCATAAGTGTCTCGTCAGTCTCTGCGAGCGTCTCTAGGAGCTTATCTCTCCACTCCTCAGCATCAGCACGGAGATTGTCGGGGATCTCATCGATCTCATACTCGGCACCCATGGTCTCATCATGCCATATGATAGCCTTCATAGTGATCAGATCTATGACACCCTTGAAGGAGTCCTCCTCCCCAACAGGGATCTGGATAGGACAAGCCTTAGCTCCGAGCATATCGACCATCTGGCGCTGTACCTCGTAGAAGTTTGCGCCCGAGCGATCCATCTTATTAACGTATGCGATGCGTGGCACCTTATATTTGTCAGCCTGACGCCATACAGTCTCACTCTGAGGCTGTACACCACCCACGGCACAAAAAGTAGCCACAGCACCATCCAAGATACGGAGTGAGCGCTCTACCTCTACGGTAAAGTCAACGTGTCCTGGGGTGTCGATCAGGTTGATCTTATACTTCTTATCACCATAGGTCCAGAAGGTCGTAGTAGCAGCAGAGGTGATCGTGATACCACGCTCCTGCTCCTGCTCCATCCAGTCCATCGTAGCGGCACCATCATGTACCTCTCCGATCTTGTGTGTTAGTCCAGTGTAGAAGAGTATGCGCTCCGAGGTCGTCGTCTTACCAGCATCGATGTGTGCCATGATGCCGATATTACGAGTTTGCTCGAGCTTAGAATGAATTGCAGACATAGATTTTATGGTTAATGTAGGTTAGAAGCGGAAGTGTGCGAAAGCACGGTTAGCCTCAGCCATACGATGTACGTCCTCCTTACGCTTGAACGCACCACCCTGACTATTGTAGGCATCCATGATCTCTGCTGCGAGTTTGTCAGCCATCGTCTTACCACCACGCTTACGAGCGAAGATGATCAGATTCTTCATGGAGATAGACTCCCTACGCTCTGGACGTATCTCTGTCGGCACTTGGAAGGTTGCTCCTCCGATACGACGAGACTTGACCTCCACGTGGGGGGTTACATTATCAAGAGCTGCCTTCCAGATCTCCAGGGCGCTCTTCTCCTCTTGCGACATCTTATCCTTGACGATATCAAGGGCTCTGTAGAAGATGCTATATGCAAGACTCTTCTTGCCATCATACATGAGGTGGTTCACAAACTTTGTGACCTGACGATCTCCAAACACGGGATCGGGCAGTACCTGCCTCTTCTTAGGCTTAGCCTTTCTCATTATTTCGTGATATTATACTATTGTCTCGTCGTCTTATTTGGGTTGCCATCATAATGATTTGTTGTCTTCAACGCCCCCTCTGGAGCATTTACTCAACCTATCCTTGATCTCTCAAGGATTAGCTTATCCAAATAGAACCACGAGGACAAGTGTGGTTACTAGATTTAGATTGCACTCCCGTGCGAGACATGCAGGACTCTAGAGAGCTCGCGTGCACTGCGACTAGGAGTGTCGATAGATATTTCTGTGGGGAGAGGTACTCGCTGATGTACCTATATATAGTGTACTCACCCGCTAGGGGTAGTAGTCGGCTGAGGGGGACAGTAGGCCATCCAGCACCTCGCCACGGCATCTCAATCTAGGCGACTAGTTTACTTCGCCTTAGGACGCTTAGCTCCATACTTAGAGCGACGCTGGCGACGACCGTCGACACCAGCTGTATCGAGTGCGCCACGCACTATATGGTAGCGTACACCAGGCAGGTCCTTGACACGACCGCCACGCACCAATACGATACTATGCTCCTGAAGGTTATGACCCTCACCGGGGATGTAGGCATTAACCTCCTTGCCGTTGGTCAGACGTACACGAGCCACCTTACGCATAGCCGAGTTAGGCTTCTTAGGGGTGGTTGTGTAAACGCGGACACAGACGCCACGACGCTGTGGGCATGAACCTAAGGCTGGAGACTTACCTTTTTCCTCAAAGGTCTCTCGTCCCTTTCTTACTAGCTGTTGGATAGTAGGCATTAACTTCTCGTTTACTTAATTCTTGATATACAAATATGATTCTCGTGCTACCCTGCTATGAGTCTGCGAAAGCGCATCAACGCACACATCACAACTACCTATAGTAGGCATAGCGGGGACAAAGGTACAAAAACTTTTTGACCCGACAAACGGGCGTAGAGATTAGAAGTTAGAGATTAGAGATTAGAGGTTAGAGAGGAGATCGGAGCTATCAGAGCGATCGGGGCTATCAGAGCGATCGGACGGGGAGCCGTTGTCGTGAAGCTCGGGACGTGTAACGGCTGTAGGGACGCACGATCACTCCGACGCCTCCGATAGCTTCCCCTCCCCTCTTCCGAAAATTCTTCGGACTTACGATTTCATTCTTCCGAAGTTTTACTTCGCACCTCGGTGGAGAAACAAAAACAGCCACGGAGGAATTTGAGATTTCCTCCGTGGCGTATGAATTTACTTGATCGTAAGCGGTCCTGTTAGAGCGGGGTCGCTGGAAAGCGCTCCTCGTCTAGCTAGCGTAGACGACGATAGCCGTATGTGCCTCGTGCGTCTAGCTCCTCCTCGATACGTAGTAGCTGGTTGTACTTGGCGATGCGATCGGTGCGGCTTAGCGAACCGGTCTTGATCTGCCCCGCATTCGTTGCTACAGCGATGTCGGCGATGGTCGTATCCTCGGTCTCGCCCGAGCGGTGCGACACAATTGCTGTGAAGCCGTGACGATGCGCCATATCAATGGCGTCAAGTGTCTCTGTGAGGGACCCGATCTGGTTGACCTTGATCAGGATGGAGTTAGCGCAACCCTCCTTGATACCACGGCTGAGGTAGTCCACATTGGTCACAAAGAGGTCGTCACCGACGAGCTGTAGGCGGTCGCCTAGCTTCTCGGTGAGCAGATGCCAGCCCTCCCAGTCGTTTTCGTCCATACCGTCCTCGATGCTATCGATGGGGTACTTGCTGACGAGCGTCTCTAGGTATGCGACCTGCTCAGCGGGTGTGCGCTGCTGACCCTTCTCACCCTCAAACTTGGCGTAGTTGTAGACGCCCTCATGGTAGAACTCGCTAGCGGCGCAGTCTAGAGCGATGGTTATGTCGCTACCGGGCTTGTAGCCAGCCTGATGGATAGCCTCGACGATGCTATTGAGTGCATCCTCTACACCGTCCAGCTTAGGCGCGAAGCCACCCTCGTCACCTACGGCAGTGCTGAGACCACGATCGTGGAGCACCTTCTTGAGTGCGTGAAATGTCTCGGAACCCATGCGGAGTGCCTCGCTAAAGCTCTTGGCACCGATGGGTCGGATCATAAACTCTTGGAAAGCGATGGGCGCATCGCTATGTGAACCACCGTTGATGATGTTCATCATCGGCACGGGGAGTATGTGTGCATTGACGCCACCGAGATAGCGGTAGAGGGGTATAGCCAGTTCGTCGGCAGCCGCCTTAGCGACAGCTAGCGAGACGCCTAGGATAGCGTTAGCCCCGAGTACACTCTTGGTCTCTGTGCCATCTAGATCTATCATCTTCTGGTCTATCTCACGCTGCTCGAGTGCGCTCATGCCGAAGAGGGCAGGAGCGATGATCTCGTTGACGTTTTCGACCGCCTTGCGGACGCCCTTGCCCAGGTAACGGCTCTTGTCGCCGTCGCGTAGTTCGAGAGCTTCGTGTTCCCCTGTAGAGGCTCCACTGGGTACAGCGGCACGCCCCATGGCTCCGCTATCTAGGATGACCTCTACCTCTACTGTTGGATTGCCGCGCGAGTCTAGTATCTCGCGCCCTCTGATGTCTACTATCTGCATATGTGTAGATGCTTTTGTGTGATTCTTATATAACCTTCTTAATCGAAGCAAAGGTAGTAAATCTACCCGAGGTGACAAGCGATCAAGGTCTTACGAATCGAAGAGCGAAGTGTAAGGAAGCACGGGACGAGTAACCTTTGTAGGGACGCTCGGTCGAGCGTCCGTTGTGTCAAAGCGAGACATATAACCTAGTCATCATACAAACTGGACATCGTAACTTTTAACGGGAACGGACGCACAGATCGTGCGTCCCTACAACCGTTACTCGTCTTGCTGTACTACAAAGGCTACTCATTCCGTCCATGCAAGCGATGAGTGTATCTTTTTCCGTATCTTTGGGGCAGTAAAAGAACACAATAATTTAATAGAACTGATATGGAGATACCTTTTTCTGAGGCGTACCGCATTAAGATGGTAGAGCCGATACATAAGAGCACACGCGAGCAGCGCGAGCAGTGGATTAAGCAAGCACACTACAACCTATTCAGCCTCAAGTCGTCACAGGTCTTTATCGATGTCCTCACCGACTCGGGTACGGGCGCTATGAGTGACCGTCAGTGGGCTGGCATCATGGTTGGCGATGAGAGCTATGCGGGTGCTTCCTCTTTCCAAAACCTCAAGGACGCTGTCGAGAAGATCTGCACCTTCCCGCTCGTGATCCCTACACACCAGGGGCGCGCTGCTGAGAATGTGCTTTACTCGGCTACGCTCAAGGCGGGCGATATCGTACCAGGCAACTCACACTTCGACACGACGAAGGGGCACATTGAGTTTCGCAAGGCTGTAGCTGTCGACTGCACGATCGATGCTGCTAGCAATACGGAGCTGGAGCTACCCTTCAAGGGTGAGATGGATCTGAACAAGCTGGAGGATTGCTTTAAGAAGTACCCCAAGGAGCAGATCCCTATGTGCGTCCTGACGGTGACGAACAATACGGCCGGCGGTCAGCCTGTCTCTATGAAGAATGTACGTGAGACGAGCGAGCTGTGCCACAAGTACGGCATCCTCCTACAGATTGACGGTGCTCGCTTTGCTGAAAATGCTTACTTCATCAAGACTCGTGAGGAGGGCTACGCTGACAAGTCGATCAAGGAGATCGTCCGTGAGATGCTTAGCTACGCTGACATCATGACCATGTCTAGCAAGAAAGACGCTGTGGTCAACATGGGAGGCTTCCTTGCTATGCGTGACGAGGAGCTCTATCACAAGTGCTCTATGTATGCCGTGATGAATGAGGGCTTCCTCACCTACGGCGGTATGAACGGTCGTGATATGAACGCGCTCGCTATCGGTCTGGATGAAAACACGGAGTTTGACATGCTCGACACCCGCATCCGTCAGGTGGCTTACCTCGGCAGCAAGCTAGACGAGTACGGCGTACCCTATCAGCGTCCTGCTGGTGGACACGCTATCTTCCTCGATGCGAAGAAGATCTTGACACACGTTCCCAAGGAGGAGTTTATCGCTCAGACGCTCGGCATCGAGCTTTACCTAGAGGCTGGCATCCGTGGTGTCGAGATCGGCTCTATCCTAGCAGACCGTGATCCTAAGACGGGCGAGAATCGCTACCCCAAGCTGGAGCTACTCCGCCTGGCGATACCACGTCGTACCTACACGAACAATCATATGGACGTCATCGCAGCAGCCTGCAAGAACGTCTACGACCGTCGTGAGTCGATCACACGTGGCTACGTCATCACCCGTGAGCTACCGGTGCTGCGTCACTTCACGGTAGAACTAGAGCCTGCTAAGTAAGCGCGCTACTATACATATATAATATAGAGTCCCCTAGAGGTAAGAGCCGTGCTGGCACCTCTGGGGGACTCTATTTGATTTTAAGAGAGGAGGGAAGCCATGCACAGGGTCTACACACGATAACCAGCTGGCTGGGAGCGGCAGATGACAATAACTAGAGATGCACGGTTCGAGTATTGCTACTTAGGGGCTACAGAACCTCACCGATTACACCTTCCTACCGAAGAATGGAATTCCTACCTAGGAATTTGCTAAATAGGTACCTAGGAATTGCCCCAATTCCTACCTAGGAAATAAAAAATACTTCGGAGGAATCAAATGAAACTTCGGAGGAATCAAATGAAACTTCGGAGGAATCAAAAAATAAGTCCGATTGTGGCAGTCGCCATTTTCGTATCTTTGTGGCGACCTACTAGACTATGAAAGATCAGTACCCCTCCCAATGGCTCGAGCGCGCCGTAGATCAGCTATCCCTGCTCCCTGGCATAGGGCGCAAGACGGCGATGCGTATGGCGCTGCACCTGCTTCGTCAGCCGCCCTCCTATGCGCAGCATCTGGGGGAAGCGATCATAGACCTTCGCCAGAAGATCTGCTACTGCGAGCGGTGCCACTGTATCAGCGACAGCCCGCTCTGCGACATTTGCTCTGATCCACAGCGTGACCAGAGCACCGTCTGCGTGGTCGAGCAGGTGAAGGATGTGCTGACCATCGAGCAGACACACCGCTACAAAGGCCTTTACCATGTATTGGGCGGGATCATCTCTCCCATAGATGGCATCACGCCAAACGACCTAGAGATCGAGTCACTCTACGAGCGTGTCCAGGAGGAGCCGATCCGTGAGGTGATCCTCGCCATACGTTCAACCCTAGAGGGCGACACAACCAACTACTATATCTATAAGCGCCTAGAGTCTACGGGTGTGCTGGTCTCGCTCATCGCGCGGGGTATCTCTATCGGCGACGAGATCGAGTATGCCGACGAGGTGACGCTCGGGAGCGCCATTGCGAATCGTACCCCCTTTGACCAAGTGAAGTAAACCCCTTATGACACTCAATAGTACAGAGCTGGAAATTGAGCAGCTACGCAAAACCATCGAGCAGCACAACCGCGCTTACTACCTAGACAACGCTCCGACCATTAGCGATGCGGACTACGATGCGCTGATGCAGCGACTCCTGACGTTGGAGGCAGAGCACCCTGAGTTTGCAGACCCCACTTCGCCATCGCTCCGTGTGGGGCGGGATCGAAACGATGCTTTCGTCCAGGTGGCGCACGAGCAGCCGATGCTTTCGCTCTCAAATACGTACAACTACGACGAGATCGCTGAGATCTGCCAGCGTACCAACACGCTCCTAGCTACGGACGATGTGCCGTGGGTGGCGGAGATGAAGTACGACGGCTCCTCCATATCGCTCATCTACGAGGAGGGCGTGCTGGTGCGTGCCGTGACGCGAGGTGACGGGACGCTCGGCGATGATGTGACGGTCAATGTACGGACGATCCAGTCGGTGCCACTCCGTCTGCGCTCTATTGCGGGGCATCCCGACTATACGAAGGGGCGCATTGAGGTGCGGGGCGAAGTGCTACTTCCCTTCAAAGAGTTCGAAAGACTCAATGGGGAGCGTGAGGCTGAGGGCGAAGCGCCTTTTGCCAATCCTCGCAATGCGGCGGCTGGTACGCTCAAGACGCTGAATAGTCGGATCGTGGCGCAGCGCCGTCTGCTCTGCATCTGCTACTACCTCTATGCGCTAGATGATGAGACTCGTCTGCCAGACAGTTACTATGAGCGAATGAAGCTACTCGAGGAGATGGGCTTTGACACGGGCGTTGCGCCATTTAAGAGTAGCAACCTGTCGGCGCTATACCACTATATAGATGAGTGGGACGTGCAGCGGGGCGACCTGCCCTACGCCACGGACGGTATCGTCCTCAAGGTGGACAGTCTCACGCAGCAACGCACGCTCGGCAATACGGCGAAGTCGCCACGCTGGGCTTTTGCCTACAAGTATCAGCCAGAGAATGCGCGTGCAGAGCTTCTCTCGGTGGACTATCAGGTGGGTCGCTCGGGCATCGTCACGCCAGTGGCCAATGTGGAGCCAGTCCTCATCTCGGGGACGGTGGTGCGTCGCGCCACGCTGCACAACGAGGAGTTCATCAAGAGCCTCGACCTGCACTACCACGACTACGTATATATAGAGAAGGGGGGCGAGATCATCCCCAAGATCACAGCCGTGGAGCCAAGTCTCAGACGACCCGATGCGGAGCCTGTACGACTACCTGAGCACTGCCCCGCTTGTGGTGCGCCACTCCAGCAGATCGACGGCTCGGTGGGCTACTACTGCGTCAATAGCTACGCCTGCCCGCCACAGATTATGGGACGGATAGAGCACTACTGCACACGTAGAGCTGCCGATATCAACGTGGGGCCTGAGACGATCGACGCACTCTTTGACAGACATCTTATCGAAAACATCGACGACCTCTACAAGCTCACCGCTAGCGATCTGGCGCAACTGCCAAACTTTAAGGATAAGTCGATCAATAACCTCCTCGCCAGCATCGAGCAGTCGAAGGGTCGTCCCTTCGCTCGCCTGCTCTACGGCATCGGCATCCGCTTCGTCGGCGAAGGCACGGCGAAGACGCTGGCACGACACTTCCAGAGCATCGACCGACTAGCCCAGGCGACCGCCTACGAGCTACAGGCGCTCCCCGACGTGGGTCCGAAGATAGCGGAGCAGGTCGTTTACTTCTTCTCGCTAGAGCGTAACCAGCAGTTGATCGCAGAGCTACAGCGTTGCGGCGTAGTCCTGGAGGAGCGTGCCGAGGAGACGACCAACACGCCTCAGTCCAACCGCCTTGAGGGCGAGCGGATCGTTATCTCAGGCAGTTTCACCCAGCACAGCCGTGACGAATACAAGCAGCTCATCGAGCAGCACGGCGGCGTCAACGTGGGGAGCATCTCGAGTCGTACGACCTTCGTCCTGATGGGTAGCGACATGGGCCCCTCTAAGCGTGCTAAAGCGGAGCAGCTCGGCATCCCGCTCGTCACGGAGGAGGAGTTTCTCGCACGTCTCAACTCTTAGTCGTCCGGTGCGGTTCGTGTGATATGAGCTGGAGCGCGTACTATCGGAGCTGTCAGGAGCACTTTCGCCCGCTGTTGCGTCTGGGTCTGCCTGTGATCATCGGGCAGGTGGGGCTGATCCTCGTGGGCTTTGCCGACAATGTGATGGTGAGCCATCATAGTCTATCAGAGCTGGCGGCGGCTTCTTTTGTCAATAACTTTCTCAACCTGGTCATCATCTTCGGCATGGGCTTTTCCTACGGACTGACCCCGCTGGTGGCGACCAATAAGGAGTGGGGACGCTCGGATCAAGTGGCTCACTACTTAGGGCATAGCTTCCTGCTCAACCTGCTGATCGCCCTGCTGATCGGCGGAGGGCTTTTTCTCCTCGAGGGAAGCCTCGGCGCCTTTAACCTATCGGAGGAGCTGCGCCCCATCGCCCTGCCCTACTACCGTATTCAGATCTTGGGCTTTATGGTGGTGATGCTCTTCAACACGTTCAAGCAGTACACCGAGGGGATGGGCGACACGCAGATCCCCATGTATATAACGCTGACTGGCAATGTACTCAACATCGGGTTCAACTACCTTCTCATCTATGGCAAAGGGGGCTTCCCCGAGTGGGGCTTGTACGGCGCAGGCATTGCAACGCTGATAAGTCGTGTGGTGATGCTCATAGCGATCGTAGCTGTAACCGCTCTGTTGCCACGCTACCGTGAGATCCTAGAGCGGATAAAAGGTCTGCACTGGTCGTGGCGTGAGGGGTTGGTTCCACTGCTACGCCTCGGCACGCCGGTGGCTCTGCAGATGGGTATGGAGGCAGCCTCCTTCTCCGTGGCAGTCATCTTGGTCGCTCGCATCAGCACGTCAGCCTTGGCAGCGCACCAGATCATTGCGACGATTAGCACACTAGGCTTCATGGTTTACTACGGCATCGGCGCGGCCACCGCAATCCGTAGTAGCACGCTCCTAGCACAGGGTGAGCGACGAGAGACCCGATACGTAGCCAGTGCGGGTGTCTACCTCTGTCTCTTTGTGGCGGCGGTGATGATGCCACTCTTGGTCCTGTGCCGTGAACCATTGGTACGTCTCTTCAATGCAGATCTTTCGGTCGCTGAGGCGACCTATCTAGCGCTCATACCGCTCTGTATCTACCAGATAGGCGATGCGCTGCAGATCGTCTATGCCAATGCGCTGAGGGGTATCAGCCGTGTGGCGATCCTAGCGCCAGCGGCTGCGCTGTGTCACCTGATTGTAGCGCCCACGATGGCGTGGCTCTTCGGCTTTGGCATCGGACTGGAGGGCAATGGGCCACAGCTGATGGGTATCTGGTTTGCCTTCCCCGTTAGCCTGACACTCTTGGGACTCATCCTGAGGTACTCCTTCCGCCGGGCAACCAAATAACTGCCCCCAAAAGAGACTGTTGCGAAAGTCAACAGTCTCCAAAAGTATTATTGCAAAGAGAGGAGTAGACTCCATCGGGGTCTGCTCCTCTCTTTTTGTCAAGGCCTCTCGGGAGGCGATAGTTCTCCCGAAGGCACCTATGCGAGTAACTAGCGCTTGTTCTTGTTGATATCTAGAGCCGTGCTTGGCTTAAACTTGATAGACTTGCTAGCCTTGATCTGGATAGTCTTGCCCGTGCGTGGGTTGATGCCCTTACGAGCAGCACGCTCAGAGACGTAGAATGAGCCAAAGCCTACGAGAGTGAGGCGCTCACCCTTCTTCATCTCCTCGTGGATTGTCTCTACGATAGCCTCATAGACAGCCTTTGTGTCCTTCTGAGTTAGCTGAGCCTTATCAGCTACAGTCTTGATGAAATCTGTTTTGTTCATAGGTATACTTGTTTATGATTAGTAATAAGATTCTCTTGTGTATAGACTCTCGTGAATAGCTTTGACGGCTTGTAGCGTAGTGCTCTAGAGTCGTTTAGTCCCATTCACGCTCCAAAGATAGTGTTTTTTTCATTACCTGCAACTATTTTGGATGAAAATCGCCAAACAATCTCGCTCTGAGCTCTATTTTCGGGCAAAAACAGCACTCTCGAAGTCATAAAAGCGCCTTTTTCCTAGATTCCGTACATCAGGTGCCCGATGGGACGCGTGACGATTTTGTCGGAATATGCGTTCCAGAAAAGTCTCGTGTATCGGCTCTTTTTACTACCTTTGTAGCTACTGTAGCTATGACCCACATATTGCTCTGCTTAGGGGTTGCCTAGGAGAGCTACTATTCACCCTATACCACACGCCACAAGGCTTATGACCACAAGATCTATCCGACGAGCCCTCATATCAGTCTACCACAAGGAGGGCATCGATCGTATCGCACAGATACTACATGCTGCCGATGTAGAGATCGTCTCCACTGGAGGTACTCAAGAGTATATCGAGTCGCTCGGTATACCCTGCACACCCGTTGAGGCGCTAACCTCTCTGCCCTCTATCCTAGGAGGACGTGTCAAGACGCTCCACCCGATGATCTTCGGTGGTATCCTCGCACGGCGAGACAATGCGCACGACGAGGAGCAGGTAGCGCAGTACAAACTTCCCCTGATAGACCTTGTGATCGTGGATCTATACCCCTTTGCTGAGACGGTCGCTAGTGGTGCCAGCGAGGAGGAGATCATTGAGAAGATAGACATAGGCGGTATCTCCCTCATACGTGCTGCCGCCAAGAACTACCACGACGTGCTCATCTGCTCGCACCGCGATCAGTACGACGGGCTGATCGATCTGCTGGAGCGGGACGGATGTACCACGACTCTCCCCGAGCGGAGGAGCTATGCACTGCGGGCCTTTGAGGTGACAGCGACCTACGACAGTGACATCTTCAACTACTTCGACGCTGGCGCTCATACCGCACTACATCTCTCAGGGCGCAACCCGCGCGTCCTACGCTATGGCGAGAACCCCCACCAGATGGGCTTCTACTTTGGTGACCTGGATCGCTACTTTGACAAGCTACAGGGCAAAGAGCTCTCCTACAACAACCTGCAGGATCTAGACGCCGCCGTGCATCTCATTCAGGAGTTTGAGGCTCCCACCTTTGCGATCCTCAAGCACACCAACCCGTGTGGGATAGCGTCTCGTGAGACCATCTCGGAGGCTTGGCAGGCTGCTTATGAAGCTGACACGGAGTCGCCCTTTGGCGGTATCCTTGTGGCAAATAGGCCAATAGACAAGGAGACGGCGGAGCAGATCTCGCACATCTTCTTTGAGGTGCTCATCGCACCCGACTTTGACACCGAAGCTTTGCAGATATTAGGTCAAAAGTCGAAGCGTATCCTCCTCCTGCAGAAAGCACCTCTGCCCGACCAAGACAGCGTCCGCTCAGCGGTGGGAGGCTACCTAGTACAGACCCCTGACGTCCTCTCCGAGCCTGTCGTCTACACCTCTGTCACAGAGGCTACGCCCACAGAAGATGAGATGGCAGACATACGCATGGCCGAGAGCATCGTCAAGTACTGCAAGAGCAATGCACTGGCTATCGTCCGGGATAGCCAGCTCCTTGCGACGGGTATCGGTCAAACCTCTCGTGTCTCAGCGCTCAGACAAGCGATCCAGAAGGCGCACAACTTTGGCTTTGACCTCAAGGGGGCTGTCCTAGCGAGCGACGCTTTCTTCCCCTTCCGTGACTGTGTAGACCTAGCTGCTGCAGCGGGCATCACAGCTATCGTACAGCCTGGCGGGTCGATACGCGACCAGGAGAGCATCGACGCGTGCAACGAGCAGGGCGTCGCCATGGTGACGACAGGCGTACGCCACTTTAGACATTAATCATTAGTCACAACCAAACGATATATGGGACTATTCAAACTAAGACAAGAACTAGCTATAGACCTCGGTACAGCTAATACAATCATAATGAAGGATGGCAAGATCGTCTTTGACGAGCCTAGTGTCATCGCCTTCGACCGTCGCAATGACGAGGTGATCGCCGTGGGCACGAAGGCTCGGGAGATCTATGAGAAGGGGCACGAGTACATTCGCTCGGTGCGTCCCCTCAGGGATGGCGTCATAGCGGACTTTGACGCAGCTGAGAAGATGATCCGAGGTATGGTCAAGCAGATCAACAAGAAGTCGCACTCGCTCTTCTCTCCCTCGCTACGTATGGTAGTAAGCGTGCCTTCGGGCAGTACGGAGGTAGAGATACGCGCCGTCAAGGACTCAAGCGAGCACGCTGGCGGTCGTGACGTCTACATGCTCTACGAGTCGATGGCCGCTGCGATCGGTATCGGCATCGATGTCCTCGCTCCTGAGGGCAACATGGTTGTGGACATAGGCGGTGGTACGACTGAGATAGCTGTCATCTCGCTCGGAGGTATCTCCTCAAAGCAGTCAATACGTGTGGCTGGTGATGAGTTTACCCACGACATCATGGAGTACATGCGCCAGAAGCACAATGTACGTGTCGGCGAGCGCACCGCAGAGCAGATCAAGATCGAGGTGGGTAGCGCTCTAGCTGAGCTAGACAACGCTCCGGAGGACTTCATCGTCACCAGTGCCGACCTGATGGACTCCCTGCCACGCCAGATCAGCGTCTCCTATCAAGAGATAGCTCAGTGTCTCGACAAGTCTATTGTCAAGATCGAGAGCGCTATCCTCAAGACGCTCGAGAGCACACCTCCCGAGCTCTACTCCGATGTGACGCAAAACGGTATCTCCCTGACAGGCGGTGGCGCACTCCTGCGCGGTCTAGCCGAGAGACTGACACGTCGCTTCGCCATACAGTTCAACGTCCCCGAGGATCCACTACGCGCTGTGGCTATGGGCACCGACAAGGCGCTCAAGAATGTAGATAGTTACAACTTTCTCATTCACTAGAAGGGTCGTCACGTGGCGCTATAGTAGCAACAAAAGATAGCAATGCGTCGTCTCCTCGAACTCCTTCGTGCGAACCTGCACTGGGTGCTCCTAGTGGTGTGTGAGGCGATCGCCTTGCTCCTACTCTTTCATGGCAGTCTCTACCACTCATTCGTGGGAGCGGCTGCCAGTTCGTCTGTCGTGGGGAGGATTCACACCGAGGGGGCACGCTGGCGCTCCTACCTCTCGCTACAGCAGGAGAACCAGCAGCTCACGGCTCAGCTAGCGTCACTCGAGGGGCGCTACCTAGCTCTGCAGAGGCAGTTCGAGTACCTCCTAGCGGACACCGTAGTACCGCAGGTGATGACGCCTTTAGACTCCTTAGACACCATTGTGCGGGAGGAGCCCAGCTTTACCTTTGTGACAGCTCGGGTAGTCAGCTTGACCTATCTCAAGGCAAACAATATGATGACCATAGACCGTGGCGCACGTGACGGCATCAAACCCAATATGGGGGTGGTCTCCCAGCGTGGTGTCGTAGGCATCGTAGCTCAGGTGGGGCCTCGCTACGCAACGGTCGTACCGCTCATCAATGAAAGCCTAACCCTCAGCTGTATGACCCTCCGCGAGGGGCATGTGGGGGATCTCTCTTGGCGACAAAAGCTCTCACCCGCAGAGAGCATCGTGCGGGGCTTGCCGAAGCATGCGCACCTAGCTGTCGGAGATACACTCGTGACGAGTGGTTACTCCGCTATCTTCCCCCCAGGCATGATGATCGGCAGGCTAGAGGGCGAAGGCCCCCAGGGCACCCGTCTCACCTATCGTAAGGAGCTCCCAGTGCTCCTAGCGACAGACTTCGGACAGCTACACAACGTCTATGTGATAACGGGGGGCAATGCGATCAATCTAGAAGAGCAAGCGAGCAGAGAGGAGCTATGAGACTACAGATGATATGGACGACCCTAGGCATCGTACTGCTGGTACTGCTACAAGTAGAGGTCTTTAACTACATACAGCTCTTTCGCTATGCGACTCCTTCGGTCTATCTCTTTGCGCTACTACTCTTTAGCGTAGACACTCCGAAAGAGTGGCTCACGCTCGTCGGAGCGCTCGTCGGACTCTCCGTCGACCTGCTCAGCGGCACACCTGGACTACACATGGCCGCCTTGACACTCGTCGGCTTCCTGCGCAACTATCTTCTAGCTCCCGTTGTCGATATCGAGAGCAACCTACGACGCGCGCCCTCCATGCGCATACATGGCTGGGGCATCTGGCTAGTCATCCTAGAGATGGTAGCGATCCATCAGTTTGTCCTCTTCACACTCGACTCACTAGGTGGCTTCGACTGGGAGTACTACGCCCTGCGGCTGGGTAGCAGTATGCTCCTGACCTATCTCATCGTGATGATCCTGCAGATGCTCTTCCTAGAGCACCTACCCCGGCATCAGAACTAGCGGATCAGCTTATGGAGCGCCCACGCCATCGACTACGCATCGCCGTCCTCCCGCTGATCGCTATAGGCATCGTCGCACTATACATCATACGGCTCGGCTACCTGCAGCTCGTCAGCTCAGAGTACAAGGAGCGCGCCATGCGCAATGCTCTTTACGAGGAGGTTATCTTCCCCGACCGTGGCGTCATCTATGATCGCAAAGGGACGCTCCTCGTCTACAACGAGCCAGCCTACGATCTCCTCGTCACTACAAAAGAGCTCGCCGACACCCTCGACACACCCCTACTGGCAAGCCTCCTCCACACCTCCGAGCAGGAGCTCGACGAGCGCATGACAGCGCTAAGAGACCGCTCCATCAATCCTGGCTACTCGCCCTTTACGCCACAACTCTTCTGGTCACAGCTCACCAGTGAGGAGGCGGGATTCATACAGGAGCAACTCTTCCGGCTACCTGGCTTCACGCTCCGACCACGCGCCGTGCGTCGCTCCGACCAGCCCAATGCCGCTCTGCTACTCGGCTACCTAGGCGAGTCCAGTCCTGAGGAACTCAAAGCCGACAGCACCCTCGCTCTCGGACAGTATGTCGGCAAGAGTGGCGTGGAGCGCACCTACGACCGCATCTTGCGAGGGCGCAACGGAGTCAATCTCTTGCTCCGTGACGCCCGTGGTAGGATACAGGGCAGCTACAACGAAGGCGCAGACGACATCGAGGCGATCCCAGGCGAAGATCTGACCCTCAGCATCGACATCGGTCTGCAGAGCCTAGGCGAAAAGCTCATGCAGGGCAAGCGTGGTGCCATCGTCATGATCGAGCCCAAGAGTGGCGAAGTACTCTGCCTCGTCTCCTCACCCACTTACGACGTGCGCATGCTACAGGGCAAAAGCTTGGGCAAGGCGCATCAGCAACTCGTCCTACAGGAGGGCAAGCCGCTCTTCAACCGTGCCATCATGGGTACCTATCCCCCGGGCTCTACCTTCAAGCCCGCCATGGGAGCCGTGATGCTTCAGGAGCATCTCGTTACCACCTCCACACTCCTCTCCTGCGCTCGTGGTTATCCTCGTATGCGTGGACGACCCGCCTGCCACGGTCACGCCTCTCCGCTCAACCTACGTAGCGCCTTGACCACCTCCTGCAACGCTTACTTCTGCTGGGGTTTGCACTTTCTCCTCGACGACCGCTCTCGCTACCCGACCGTACAAGACGCACTCAATAAATGGCGCGACTATATGGTAGACTTTGGTTTTGGATACAAGCTCGGCATCGATCTAGCAGGCGAGAACCGTGGCTTCATACCCAATAGCTCCGTCTACGACCGCGTATACAGTCGCTGGACCTCCTCCACGATCATCTCCCTCTCCATCGGTCAGGGCGAGGTGCTACTCACTCCGCTACAGATGGCAAACCTCGCATCCATCATCGCCAATAGAGGCTACTACTACACACCCCACGTCATCCACAAGATCGAGCACAACCCGCTAGACACCCTCTTCACCACGCCACACCATACGGTCGTGTCGCCAAACTACTGGGAGGAGATAGCTCAGGGGATGCATGGCGCTGTCCTGGCAGGCACTTGCCGTCGGGCAAACTTTGCCCCAGGCGAAATCAACGTATGCGGTAAGACCGGTACAGCCGAAAACCGCTTTGGCAAAGACCACTCCGCCTTCATCGGCTTTGCGCCCCTCGAAGATCCCAAAGTGGCCATCAGCGTCTACGTCGAGAACGGCGGCTTCGGAGCTGTCTTCGGCGTACCCATCGGACGCGTCATGATGGAGTACTACCTGCGTGATGGACAGCTATCGGGAGCTTCCCAAGCCATTGCCGAGCAGATCAGCCGACAGAAGATATTCTACTCACACGACCTATAAGACCCAACGAGCAGCATGCCATACCTTAGCAAGCAACGACGTAGCAACCTCCTGATGCGCCTCGACTGGCCGCTCATCATCCTCTACCTCCTGATGGTAGCGGGTGGATGGCTCGCCATATGCGGAGCTACGTACGACTTCACACCAGGTCATCTTCTAGAGATGGGAGGCCGACCTATGCAGCAGCTCTTATGGATCTCCCTAGCGCTCGTACTAGGCGGGGTGGTGCTCCTCATCGACGAAGACCTCTTTGAGTCGGGAGCGCCCTACCTCTATATAGGCTTCGTCCTGCTACTCATCGTGACAGCCGTCGTAGCGCCTGACATCAAAGGCTCCCGCTCGTGGCTCGTCATGGGCCCCATACGAGTGCAGCCCGCAGAGTTTGCCAAGCTCGGTACCGCGCTCATGCTCGCCTACTGGCTCAACCGCCCCGAGTTCAAGCTCACCACCATGCGAGGCTATCTAGAGGTCTTTGCCATCATACTCCTACCGATGGCGATCATTATATTGCAAAGCGAGACTGGGTCGGCGCTCGTCTTCTGCGCCTTCTTCCTAGCACTCTATCGTGAGGGACTCTCCGGTGCTTTCCTCCTGCTCGCCTCGCTAGCGGTCACGCTCTTTGTTGTGGCGCTCATGCTAGCCGACGTCAGCTGGGGTGCTACCGACGCTAGCCGTCTGCTCATCTGTAGCATCATCTCCGTCGCCACCATCCTCTACCTCAGCAGCATCGTACGGTGGAAGCCCCGTGAGCGGCGCATCTTGTGGATCGTCAGCGTCGTATACTTCGTCGGCATGTATGTCTCTCTGCGCTGGTTGCCGATCGACTACAGCTACGTCGCACTGGCACTGATGAGTTGTATCATCCTCTTCTGCTTCGTTCGCGCTTTGCTGCACTACTCCCGCTCCTACCTCTTAGTCGGCTTAGCCAGCTTAGGGCTGCTCGCCTTCTCGCTCTCCGTCGAGTATGTCTACAACGACATCCTCGCACCGCACCAGCAGATGCGTATCGCCGTGTCGCTCGGCATTGAGCAGGATCCACGAGGCGCTGGGTACAATGTGGACCAAGCGAAGATAGCTATCGGCTCAGGCGGCCTCCTGGGCAAAGGGTTCCTCCAGGGCACCCAGACGAAGCTCAAGTATGTCCCCGAGCAAGACACCGACTTCATCTTCTGTACCATCGGTGAGGAGCAAGGCTTTGCGGGGTCCGTCGGTCTGCTCCTCCTCTTCCTCACTATGATCCTACGCATCATGTGGCGAGCGGAGCGGCACCCCTCCACCTTCGGGCGGGTCTACGGCTACTGCCTGGCGTGCGTCTTCATCTTTCACCTGATGGTCAATGTGGGGATGGTGCTAGGACTAGTCCCCGTCATCGGCATCCCGCTCCCCTTCTTTAGCTACGGCGGCTCCTCGCTCTGGGGCTTCTCGCTGATGCTCGCCATCTTCCTCAAGATCGACGCCTCGGGCAAGCGCTAGCCAACTAGAAAGCTTAGTGAGAAAGCTCAATCGCTGACTAGAAGCGGTTGGGCTTTCTGCTTTTTACACCTCCAAGCTCCACGAATTTTCCAAAAGAGACTGTTGCAAAAGTCAACAGTCTCCAAAAGCAGCCAGTACTCGATCCGTCTAACGCACTGGACTTCTAGTACTTACGAGTTCCAAAATCAGTTCCCCTCTTGGAACTTTTTAGTTCCAACGGAGGAACTTTGGCGTATAGGTCAAAATGGTGGGTAAAACAGCCTAATAGCCATTTTCGTACTGAAGTATAGGTCAAAATGGTGGGCGAAGTAGAAGAAAAAAACAGATACCTTTGTTCGTTGACCTGAAACGTAGCCGGCTCTGCAGGGGTGCAACCGGTGAGGGATACGGTCAATGGAGTCAGAACAGTTTACACTGACAGGGGAGGGGTACTATTGCCCCTCCTCTTTTTTGGATGTAAACTGGGCGATATCCCTATGCCTAAAAAAAACCATCCACGAATCGTTTCTTGTGAGCTTGGGACATTCCATTATGCGCTCTAAGACGGCTTTTGAGTGCAGTAAATAGCCCTTCAATGGCGTTTGATCTAAGTGATTTGTGCGTGTATTGCCATTTGCCGTTTTCATCATTTATGGTCTTCTCCTTGAGAAAAGTATCCCACTTGGTCTCCCACTTTTTGAGCTGCGAGCAGAATGTGATACGGGATATCTTTCCTACACTCATAGCAAGTGCCAGAAGCTCTTGAGACGCAGGTAGTTTGGGTCGAAGAGTAAGTTTTCGTCGGACGATTGCGATAAAGTGATACTGGCACATTTGTGTGGGAAAATGCTTCAGTGCCACGTCAAGACCGACTCCTCCATCAGTTACCACTGCCAATATCTTATAGCCCCCTTCCTCTATCTTTTTAAGGGCTGTTGCGTAGTCCACTTTGCTTTCGTGAGAGATCCACTCCCGATAGAGTACGCAACCACTTTTATCGTCCAACGCAACGATTAGTCCTTGGTTTCTACCCCAATACGTCGCATCTATGTGAATAACTCCCTCGCTTAATATGGGCGTCTTAAAGTCAACTGAGACCTCCTGAAGTCTCCGTTTTATCGTGCTCGGACTTACTCCAAGTGCTTCCGCGATTTTAGCCTGCGATAAGCCACTCTGGTACAAGTCCCATATCTGCTCCTTACTTATGTGCCTTTTTCCTGTGAACGATGAGCCACAGTTCTTGCACAAATATCTCTTGTGTGTACCCCTGCGTCCATGACTAATCACACTGAGGCTCCCACACTTCGGACATCTTTTGGTTCATTTTTTCGCCTTTTCAAATGCTCAAAGATACGATAAACACTGGCTTATCCCCCTGTATCACCCACCGTTTTGACCTATACATTCGTGTTGGCTCACTTTTAACACTTCAAAGCTTTTCACACCCTTATATGTCTCTCTATACCTAGAAAAGACCTTTAACTCACCCACCATTTTGACCTATAAGTCGGAACTTTTCGGTTCCTAGGGAGGGACGACGAAATCCCTAGGGAGGGACGAAAGCTTCCCAAGGGAGGGATCATTCGATGGGACGAGGAGAGCCCATCAGTTTGGGAGAAGCTTTTCGGCACCTAGCACCTCCTATGAATGAGTTCTAGAGTAGCTAGGACAGCATAGCAAGGGGACTCAATCACCGAAGCGACTGAGTCCCCTGACTCTATGGTGTGTCCTATAAATGGACTATTGTGGCTTGTTTAAGCGTACTCAACTCGACTCAAAATTCAATCTTGTGTGATTTAACTACTTTGTATTCCTTGCTAATGATCAACATATAGGCATACCTACGCAGGCTCGTCGCCAGAATAAAAGAGTAGTCAATCTGCTTTGTAAATCTTTGAAGCTCGAATATCTCTGCTAGAAGTACTCCATCCATAAGGTAAGAGAAGAAAAGACAGTACTTACTACTGCTTGACAACTTTCTGAAGTTACTTTCAAGGATGTCTGAATGAAAATCACCTCGGTAGAAGTTTTGCCTTTTTATCAGCATTTCCTTTTGTTCCTGGCTTTCAGCCACAGGGATATAGAAGAAGGAGTCTAGATCGTAAATAACGCTTGAAACGGCAATGCTGTCTCTATCCACATTTAGATCTCTTGAAATGTAATCAAGGACATTGTCTTACAAGGTTATACTGTCATTCGCTTGACATTTCACATAACTAGAAAAAGAAAACAACAAGACAGTATATAGCAGAAGTCTTTTTATCATTTTGAAGCTTCAACTCTTATGGATTTTGAATCGTTACACTGTCCTCTTCCTGAAAAGTACACAGTTGGGAAGGTATTACTGCAGACGAGCCGCGAGGGCGGGGCGCCAGTCCATGCCATTGACCGCTAGGAGGGTTTGCAGGCCAAGCGCTGAGGCTGCCTCCAGATTGGCCGTACTGTCATCGATGAAGAGCGTCCGCTCGGGCACCATCCCGCTGTCCGCTATCATCTGCTCATAGATAGCTCGGTCGGGCTTCATCGTGTGCATATCGCAGGAGGCGTAGACCTTGTCCACATAATCGCTCAGCGTCCGCCCCGTGGCGGGGAGGAAGTGCGGACTATGGGCATAAGCCATGATGTAGGGGTTGGTGTTTGACAGGATATAGATCTTGTACTGCTTGCGTAGCTGCTCTAGGTAGTCAAACTTGTACTGAGGGACACCCTTGAGAAAGAGCATGATCGCCTCATTGATCTCTTCATCGGTCAGGGCTGTGCCCGCATGCTCATTGAGCCGTGTGACAAAGTCTTCGCGCCCCACGAGCCCCATCTCTAGGTCGTGGAAGACACCGAGCTGTCGGTACGGATTGAGCATCTCATCGATGTCCTGGACACCTAGCTCACGGAAGCGTCTTAGCGACACCTCCGGCTGGAGATCCACTAAGACGCCTCCGAAGTCAAATACGAGTGTATCTATCACGGCTTCTTACTTCTTAAGCCAACGATCGAGCCAGTCGAAGAAGGTGCGCTGCCATAGGAGAGCATTCTGAGGCTTGAGCACCCAGTGCGTCTCCTCGGGGAAGAGGAGCATCTTCGTCGGTATGCCACGCATCTTGGCTGCGTCAAAGGCCATCATACCCTGCGAAGCGAGGATGCGGTAGTCATGCTCTCCGTGAATGATTAGGATAGGCGTATCCCACTTGTCAACGAGCTTGTGAGGTGAATTGGCAAAGGTGCGCTGGGCCGTAGCGTTGTCCTTTTCCCAAGGAGCACCACCCATATCCCAGTTGGCGAACCACTTCTCCTCAGTTTCGAGATACTGCGCCTCGAGGTTGAAGATACCCGCGTGAGCGATGAAGGCTGCGAAGCGTCCCTCGTGTACACCTGCTAGGTAGTAGACCGAGTAACCACCATAGCTAGCGCCGACAGCGCCCATACGATGAGGATCGATGAAGGGCTCCTTACGCATCAGGTCAGCAGCGGTGAGGTAGTCGCGGATGTTTTGCCCGCTGTAGTCGCCACTGATCTGCTCGTTCCACGCCTTGCCAAAGCCTGGCACGCCGTGACGGTTGGGCAGGATGACGATGTAGCCCTGCTCCGCCATGAGTCGTGGATTCCAGCGGTAAGACCAGAACTGGCTAATGGTGCTTTGCGGACCACCCTGACAGTAGAGGATGGAGGGGTACTGCTTGCTCTTGTCAAAGTGAGGTGGGTAGAGGACCCATGTGAGCATCTTGCCGCCATCGGTCGTAGGCATCCAGCGCTTTTCGCAAGTTAGGTTGCCTAGCTGGCTCATGATTGGCTTGTCCTCCTCAGTTAATGCGGTAGCTTTGCCGTTCTTCAGATTGACCATGAAGAGCTCTGTGGGGTAGGTCATCGCTTGGCGAGAGGCTACGCAGACGCCTTGGTCATTAAGGTCAAAGCCTGTGTAGTCGTACTGCCCTTCGGTAATCTGCTTGATCTTGCCATTAGCAAGCTGATAGCTGTAAATGTGGGTTAGCGCCTCACGGCAGGTCGTGAAGTAGATGGTCTTGCTGTCGGCACTCCAGGTGGGGTTGGCAATGTTGTACTCAAAGTCGGCCGTGAGAGGACGGTACTGCTTCTTAGCCAAGTCGTAGAGGTAGAGTACCTGCAGGTCAGACTCGTAGCCATCGCGCTCCATACCGACCCAGATGAGCGAGCGACCGTCGGGGCTGAAGACGGGGTTCGTGTCGTAGCCCATGATGCCCTCGCTGACGTTGGTCGTCTCGCCAGTCGAGACATTATATAGGTAGATGTCGCTATTGGTCGAGAGGCTGTACTCCAGTCCAGTCTTCTTGCGACAAGCGTAAGCGATGAGGTTGCCATCGGGGCTAAAGGCTATATCCTCGATACCGTTGAAGGGACGCATCGGAGCTTCGTATGGCTCACCTTCGAGAAGGTCCAGCCCCTTGGTGATGGGCTGTGCCGTAACCTTTGCGATAAAGGGGTGTGGCATCGTCGAGACCCATTCGTCCCAATGCTTATACATCAGATCCTCGATGATGCGTGCGTCAGCTTTGTCTAGATCAGGATAAACGTCCGTGACGACGGGACGAGCCTTGATGTCCTGCACATAGAGGAGCGTCGTCTCATCGGGCGAGAAGAGATAGTCGACGATACCGCCATCGATAGCTGTGAGCTGACGCTCGGCCCCATCGCTGAGGGCGCGTGCGAAGAGCTGCATGCCCTGGTCGGTGCTACGCATGAAGTATATCTGCTTGCCGTCCCGGCTCCAGCGTGGACTGTACTCGCTACCAGCAGAGGAGGCGGTCAGCTCGGTACGTCCTGTGCCATCGCTATTGATGAGGTAGATAGAGGTGCGGCTGTTGTTGTCTTTAATAGAGGGTTGGGATACGTTGTAGACCACCTGCTTACCATTAGGCGCTAGAGCGTAGCTTCCTACACGAGGCATCGTGAGGAGCATCTCTGGGGTCATCTGCTTGGTCCCTTGCTGTGCAGTCATAGGCAGAGCTAATGTAGAGAAAATGAGAGCCACGAGGCTACGAAACAAGTTTCTTCTAGTCATAGGATAGTATGAGATGAGTGAAGGAATGGTCGTCTCGAGGCGACCATAGATTACTGAATGCTCTCCAAAGGTACGAAAAAGAGGCTAGACCGTAGAGGCTTTACCAGCAGGGATGACGTAAGAAGAGCGTAGCTCCCTTATCATTAAGGAGGCTACGCTCATTATTTGATCTCTATATAGAGCTTCGCTAATCAGTGCCTTGTACAACTGCGGTAAAGTCGCTCCAGTCCTCTACCCTAAAGGCGCGTATATCTCGCACCGACTTCCGAAACCAGTCTATTCCCTTGAGAGCTTCTATGGCTCTGTAAAGTTCAGACATATCGTTCTTTGTCGTGAGATAGACACTACCCTGAGCATTGTAGAAGCCAAACTTCTTAAGCTCTTTATTTATCTCGTAGTAGGCATTGTTATAAGGCTCACCGTAGTACCGCTTGAGGTCTATGACGACCATGTCAAAAGCTATTGCAAACATAGATCTCGACTAACAAAATGCGAAGTACTTCTCCTCACCAAAGAAGATGCGGCCCGCTTTATCCTTGATGGCGATAACCAAGCCCTTGAAGGGGTTCTGCTCGACATCAACCACAACGCCCTCGACCCAGTCAGGCTCATTGGTCAACTGAGGAGATACTTTCATCGTATCACCCTCTCTTACGATTCGCTTACTTGTGTCTTTCATCATTCTATTTCTTTTTGCCCGAGAGGTTTCGCTCTCTGCACAAAGATACGAAAAAGAAGCTTTACCAGCAGGGATGACGGAGCGACAGACCTAGCGTCAGGTAGCTCTGACGATAAGGCTCGCAGTGGAGCCGGAGGAAGAGGCCTAGCTTATCTAGGTAGCGCAGTCTGGGGAGAGCCTCTAGACCAGCTTGCAGGTGTGCATAGGTGCACTCGCTAGCCGCCTTGTCATAGCCAATGCCTATGCCGTAGCTCTGTCGCAAGCTTAAGTATCGCCACTGGTAGAGTGGCGCCCCCACGACGAGGTCCCCGTGGAGCGTGGGGCGCTCCTTGTCGGGTCGTAGGGAGAGCTCTGCAGCATAGTTGAGAGAGGGTGTCTGCCAGCCGAGTTGCGTGCCGAGACAGCCAGCTCCGCCGAATAAGTTACGACTATAAAGGAGCGAGACGTAGAAGTATTGGTCTGGACTATCCGAGCTTACCGCAGGTGTGTAGCGACCGAAGATGAGATCACTGGCGAGATACCCGACACGCGCCATGGTCACTCCGATGAGGCCGCCCCACAGGACGTCGGAGTACCAGTGACGGTTGTTGGCCATGCGACCGAAAGCGACCGATGTGGCGAAGAGATACTGCAGATGAGCCAGCAGAGGGTAGTCGGCTCCATACTCTAGGTTAAAGAGCTCAGCGCCGAGGAAGGCTGTCGCGGTATGCCCCGAGGGAAAGCTATTGTGTGTCGATCCGTCGGGTCGCATGCGCTGCACACCTCTTTTGACCGAAAGGACGATAGCTGCCGTCCCTAGTGCGCCTATGCCATCGGCTGTCAGCATCTCGCACCACGAGCGGGAGCGTCCCGTGGCACCGCCACAGCGCATGGCTAACTGTAGTGCGTAGGAGGCAAACTGCATGTGGTCGTCGTAGTGATGGCGCCACTGAGGACCTAGGAGGTTGTGCCGAGTCGTGCGGATAGCCTCATCGCTGTGATGGAGCGGATAGGCAGCATAGAGCGCTCCTGGGAGTAGTGCTACAAGCGGATCGGGCGATGGGACGAGCGTGTCTGACGAACTGCTCTGTGCGAGCGCTCCACTACAAGAGAGGAGTAGGCAAAGCGTCAGGAGTAGCAGAGGTCTCATAAGGTGCTAAAACTGTCTCAGAGGAGATTACGTACGATGCCCCAGACGACGATGATGGTGAAGATGATCCAGCAGGCAGTGCGCCCAGCGAAGCTTCGGTAGAGGCGCTCTGCTTGTGGACGATAGGGGCGGAGTAGCTCCAGTATCACGAGGAGGGTGAAGTAGACCAGTGCGGGGATGAGCATCACGTTGAGCTGTAGCACCCGTCCTAGGTCGCCATGTAGCAGAGCGTGTATGCCTCGTAGCGAGCCACAGCCAGGGCATTGCCACCCCGTGAGCTGTAGGAAAGGGCAACGAGGTATCGGCAGGCCCTCAGGACGATATAAGTAAAGCACTACACCCCCTACTAGCAAACAGCCTAGTAGAGCGAGTAGTGCTTTGTTGTGCCGACTCGTAGCGAGCATGTCGCCTTGACTTTGACCTTACTTCAGATTGTCAAAGCCTCGTCCGTAGACCCCGTGCACGGTGCCCTCCGATACGAAGGCATTGGGGTCGATCTCCTTGATGATACGATTGATGCTCTGTAGTTGCGCCTTGCGAGTGACTACCATGAGGATGCGCATCTCCTCCTGCGAGTACCCCCCTTCGGCATGGATGAGCGTGCAGCCTCGATGCAGGCGCTGCGTGATTGCTTCGTTGATCTCCTTATACTTCTTGCTAAAGATAAAGAGCTGTGTCGAGTGCTTGTTGCTATTGGTCCAGTAGTCGAGCGTCATCGAGCAGAAGACCACCTCCACAATCGAGAAGGTGAGTAGCTCAGCGCCGAGTTGCGGATCTTTGCCCGAGATGTAGACATTGACAAAGTAAGAGGCCGTCACGATCGTCGCATCTATCAAGATCATAGCACGCCCCAGCGAGAGCGTCGTGTACTTGTTAAAGATAGAGACAATGACATCCGTACCACCTGTACTGCCATTCACATGAAAGACTAAAAAGAGACCACTACCGCACAGGATACCGCCAATGATGACCGCCATAAAGCGCTCTCCCTGTAGCAGGGGACCCACATTGGGGATGTTGTCCGTAAGCCAGTGACTCAGGTTGTGGTACACCTCAGTATTCGGATCTCCAAAGAGAGCCTGACCAATAGGGATAGCGATACCCATGAGGATGACCCCAATGAGCGTCTTGACGGAGTAGCGCCACCCCAGGAAGATGATCGAGACGATCAGCAGTCCGACGTTGATGATGTTGTAAGGGATAAAGGCGGGGATGCTTGTAGCTATCTGTATGATGGTTGTGACACCTGCGAGCCCGCCTGTGGCGATCTCCTGTGAGAGGATAAAGCCCGCCCAGCCGATCACATAGAGGCAGACCCCTAGGACGATAAAAAAGAAGTCGTGAACGAAGTACCACACTTTCGCTCGATTACTATTGGAAGCTCCTAAAGCTTGAGACATACTATATGATTTGTTTTCTAGAGATAGATGGAATAGTCTTCCCTTGGCCCAGCGCCAGTACGGCAGGGGCCGAAGACTTTGTCATTACAATACTATGTTGACTATGCGCCTTGGCACGACGATCACCTTCTTGAGTGGCTTGCCGTCGATCCACTTGACCGTGTCGGGATGCGCCAGCACCTGCTCCTCAATCTGATCCTTGGAGAGACCAGCGGGGAGCTCGAGGTTAAAGCGCACCTTACCATTGAAGCTCACGGGATAGCGCACCGAATCCTCAGCGATGAGCGACTCGTCACACTGGGGCCATGCGGCCGTAACGATGCTCTCGGCCGAGAGCGTGTCGCTACTGCATGCGGTGCGCATCTCCTGCCACAGCATCTCTGCGATATGTGGCGCAAAGGGCGAAAGCAGAACCGCCAAAGGTCGAAGCACCTCCAGCGAAGTGGTCTCGGCCTTCTGTAGCTCGCCCACGGCAATCATAAAGGCCGAGATGGAGGTGTTGAAGGAGAGACGCTCGATGTCTTGGGTGATCTTCTGGATCAGCTTATGGATCGTGCGAAGCTCCTCACGGCTAGCCTCAGCATCGGCCGAGACGGTGAGCTGCCCCTCACTGTCGTGGTAGAGTGACCAGACACGCTTGAGGAAGCGGTAGACGCCGTCGATGCCATTCGTGTCCCACGGCTTGCTCTGCTCCAGAGGGCCGAGAAACATCTCGTACATCCTCAGCGTATCAGCGCCATACTGCTCGATGATCTCGTCGGGGTTGACCACGTTAAACATGGACTTGCTCATCTTCTCCACCCCATAGCCGCAGAGATAGCTGCCGTCCGCCTCGGTGATGAAGGTCGCATCGTGCAGGTCGTCACGCCACTGGCGGAATGCCTCCTGATCGAGGACATCGTTGTGGACCAAGTGTATGTCCACGTGCATCTGCGTCACGTCGTACTGCTCACGCTGCGAGTAGGTGACAAACTGGTTCGTCCCCTTGATGCGGTAGACGTAGTTGGAGCGCCCCTGGATCATTCCTTGGTTGACCAGTCGCTTGAATGGCTCATCCTCGCACACGACCCCAAGGTCGTAGAGGAACTTATTCCAGAAGCGACTATAGATCAGGTGGCCCGTAGCGTGCTCCGTACCGCCGATGTAGAGATCCACCTGTCGCCAGTAGTTATTGGCCTCGGAGGAGACCAAAGCATCATGATTGTGCGGATCCATATAGCGTAGGTAGTACGCGCTACTCCCCGCAAAGCCTGGCATCGTGCAGAGTTCGTAGGGATAGCCCTCCTCGGTGCACCAGTGCTTGGCACGCCCTAGCGGAGGCTCGCCACTCTCCGTAGGGAGATACTTGTCCACCTCAGGCAGAGTCAGCGGGAGCTTGTCAAGCGGTAGCGTGTGCGGCACGCCCTCCTTATAATATATAGGTATCGGCTCGCCCCAGTAGCGCTGGCGGCTGAAGATAGCGTCACGCAAGCGGTAGTTGATCCGCTTCTGACCGAGCCCCTGCTCGTCCAGGTAGTGACACATCCAGTCAATTGCCTCAGAGACTGACTTGCCATTGAGAAGTGGCGAATTGATCAGCTCGCCCTCTTTGCTGTCGAGGCTTTCGCTCCAGGTGGATGGGTCAGACGCTTCGCCACCCTTTGGCAAAACAACCTGACGTATCGGCAAGTCAAAGTGCCGTGCGAAAGCAAAGTCTCTCGAGTCGTGCGCTGGAACCGCCATGATAGCGCCCGTGCCATAGCCCGCCAGCACATAGTCGCTGATCCAGATCGGGATCAACGCCTCCGTCAGCGGGTGCTGTGCATAAGAGCCCGTGAAGACACCCGTCACCGAGTGATCCGCCTGACGCTCACGCTCTGTGCGGCGCTTCGTGCGATCTAGGTAGGTCTCAACAGCGTCACGCTGCTCCTCCGTAGTCAGGTCAGCCACCAGACTACTCTCGGGAGCTAGCACCATAAAGGTCACTCCGTAGAGCGTATCGGGACGAGTGGTAAAGACCTCGATAGGCAGCTCGCCATGAGCTGTGCTAGCCTTGAAGGTAACCGATGCTCCGATCGACTTACCGATCCAGTTACGCTGCATCTCCTTGAGAGCATCGCTCCAGGCGAGCTGGTCGAGACCCGCTAGCAGACGCTCCGCATAAGCAGAGACGCGGAGGCTCCACTGCTTCATCTTGCGCTGCACCACGGGGTAGCCACCACGCTCGCTCACGCCATCGCTCACCTCATCATTGGCGAGGACGGTACCCAGCTCAGGGCACCAGTTGACCACACTCTCGCCGAGGAAGGCCAGGCGGTAGTGCATCAGCCACTCTGACTGCTGCGCCTCGCTCGCAGCTCGCCACGCCTCAGCCGTCAGCTCCAGTGGCGTACTGGCGTAGGCTGTACAGCCCTCCGTGCCGTGAGCCTCTAGATACTGAATCAATTTATCGATAGGCTCGGCACTCTCCGTGGCGGTGTCGTAGTAATGGTGGAAAAGCTGTATGAATGCCCACTGCGTCCACTTGTAATACTCCGGATCACAGGTCACCACCTGGCGGCTCCAGTCGAAACCAAAGCCAATGTTGTCTAGTTGCTCACGATAGCGCGCTATGTTGACCCGCGTCGTCTCCTCGGGGTGGCGATTCGTCTGGATAGCGTACTGCTCGGCCGGCAGACCGAAGGCATCGTACCCCATCGGGTGCAGGACGTTGTACCCTTGTAGTCGCTTATAGCGAGCGTAAATATCTGAGGCAATGTATCCTAGCGGGTGCCCCACATGTAGTCCCGCCCCTGAGGGATAGGGAAACATGTCGAGTACGTAGTACGAAGGCTTATCACGGTCTATCTCTACGCGATAAATATCTGCGTCATGCCAGATGCGCTGAGCCGTTTGCTCTATGTCGTGGTGATTGTAATCCATACAGTTCTCTCTATTATAGCGCAAAGGTACGAAATTAGAAATTAGAGGTTAGAGGTTAGAGATGAGAGGTTAGAGGTTAGAAGTCCGATCATTCAGATAGTTCCGATTGCTCCGATAGTTCTGATAGCTCCGATAGCCCTAGCCAACGGCCAACAGCTAACAGCCATAAAGAAACAGTGAGGGAGACCCATCCATGAGTCTCCCTCGCTATTTTTGTCACCTTACGCAGGTGATGAGTAGACTAAGAGGTGCGCCTTACTTGATCTCCCACGTGTCCTCCGTCATGAGGAGCTCGCGGAGTGTGCGGACCTTGTTCTTTGCTTTTTGCTGATCGATCTGATCATGGACAGCCCAGTCGTAAGTCGGTCCCTCGACATCACGTATGACACCCATAGCGACGGGGAGGCCGTCGGCTGCGTTCATAGCGGCGAGCATCATATGTAGGAAGGGGTTCGGCTCGTGCGCATCGTGCGTCAGCACATCGTCGAGCGTATAGCCATCCTCACCGATTGTCACGGCACGTAGCTTGAAACCATCCAGTACGAGACCGCGCTCGTTGTTTTCGCCGAAGGTCATCTTCTCGCCATGGCGCAGTACGATCGTTTTGTCAGCACGGACGGCGCGATCGCTGATAGAGGCGTGAGCACCGTTGTTGAAGATCATACAGTTCACCAGGACCTCTGTGACTGCAAAGCCCTTGTGCTTAGCACCCGCTAGCAAGCAAGCGGTGAGCGTAGGCTGATCCACATCGAGTGAGCGAGCGAAGAAGTTACCACGGGCACCCATGACCAGCTCGGCTGGCTCAAAGGGATCCTCGACAGTTCCGTAAGGTGAGCTCTTGGTGACTAGACCACGAGGCGACGTAGGTGAGTACTGTCCCTTGGTCAGTCCGTAGATGCGGTTGTTGAAGAGTACCTCATTGATATCCACATTGCGTCGTACAGCATGGATAAAGTGATTACCACCGATAGCAAGGCTATCGCCATCGCCAGACATCAGCCATACGGTGAGGTCGGGACGAGCCACCTTGACACCTGTAGCTACGGCAGCACCACGACCATGGACGGTGTGAAAGCCGAAAGTACTCATATAATAAGGTAGTCGCGAGGAGCAACCGATACCAGAGACGACGACCGTCTCATCGGGAGCTATGTCTAGCTCAGCCATCGCTTTGTGGACAGCCGCTAGGACACCGTGGTCGCCACAACCTGGGCACCACTTGACGGGTGATGCGTTTTTGAAATCCTTGGGGGCAAAGCGTAGTGTGCCCTTCTCTAGATTACTATTTGTTTCAATCATAGCAGTTGTGGTTTTTACAGTTGCTCAGCGATTATCTCTTCGAAGGCAGTGACGAGGTTCTCCACCTTGAGCGGTTGTCCCTGCACTTGATTGTACTGATAGATATTGGCATCAGATACCTTATTGCGTAGGAGCATAGCCATCTGACCGAGGTTCTGCTCAGCAACGACGACACGTGGGTAGCGACGCAGGATCTCCTCCGTGTTCTTAGGCATAGGATTGATAAAGGTAAACTGCGTGTGCGCTACCTTATGCCCCTTCTTCTGCAGGGCATGGCAAGCATCGCTCAGGTGGCCGTAGGTACTACCCCACCCGACGATAAGCAGCTCAGCATCCTCGACATCACCCTCTACGGTGAGCGGTGGGATCACCTCTGCGATGTGCTGTATCTTGTTGTGACGCTGTAGGACCATCAGCTCATGGTTAGGACCATCCGTGCTGATAGCGCCAGTCTTATTATCCTTCTCTAGACCACCTGTACGGTATGGCAGAGCGCCAGGACCAGGTACAGACCAGTAGCGTACGAGCGTCTCGGGATCACGCATATAAGGCATCCAAGGCTCCTCGCCCTTGTACTGATCTACGTAATGAGGCTTGATAGCGGGATACTGCTCGTAGTCAGGTATACGCCAAGCAACCGAACCATTGCCCAGATAAGCGTCTGAGAGCAGAACAACTGGAGTCATATGCTCTACAGCTATCTTGGCCGCATAGTAAGCGGCGTCAAAGCACTTAGAGGGAGAGGTAGGAGCGATTACGACCATCGGAGACTCACCATTACGCCCGTACATAGCCTGTAGGAGGTCGGTCTGCTCTGACTTCGTAGGCATACCTGTCGAGGGGCCACCACGCTGTACATCTACGAGTACGAGAGGTAGCTCAGCGATGACGGCTAGATTGAGTGCCTCACTCTTGAGAGCCACACCAGGACCCGACGTCGAGGTAACACCTAGACGACCAGCATAGGAGGCTCCTATGGCAGTACAGATACCAGCTATCTCGTCCTCAGCCTGTACGGTAATGACATCGAGAGACTTGTACTTAGCAAGGAAGTGAAGGATGTCTGTGGCTGGAGTAATAGGATAAGATCCGAGGAAGAGCTTGAGTCCAGCACGCTCAGCGCCAGCTATGAGTCCGAAAGCGGTAGCCTTATTGCCCGTCACGTCAAGATAAACGCCAGCCTCCTGTGGAGCGCCCTCGATGACAAAGGGAGTGCCTACAGATGCGTGGGTATTAGCCGCATAGGAGTAGCCTCCGTGGAGAGCTGCTATGTTGGCCTGACGAATGATCTCCTTCTTAGCAAACTTCTTGCTGATGAAGTGCTCAGCCTGCTCTAGGGGACGGTCAAAGAGCCACGAGACGACACCCAGGGCAAACATGTTCTTGCACCTTAGTCTGCCTCTAGCGTCCATATCCACATCCTTAAGTACCTCCTGAACCATCGTGCTGATGGGACATGCGAGGACTCTGTCAGGGTTGAGTCCCAGCTCCTTGATGGGATCGTCTGTCTCGTAGAGAGCCTTCTTGAGATCCTTCTCTCCACAAGAGTCGCTATCGATGATGATGATCGAGTCGTGACGTAGATTCTTCACATTGACCTTGAGTGCTGCAGCATTCATCGCCACCAGCACGTCGGCATAGTCTCCAGGCGTGTGGACTTGGTCATGGCCGATGCGCACCTGAAAGCCCGACACACCTCCCAGTGTGCCTTGAGGAGCACGGATCTCTGCAGGATAGTCAGGAAACGTCGAGACCGAGTTACCATACATCGCTGACATGTCAGAGAAGATTGAACCCGTGAGCTGCATACCGTCACCTGAGTCGCCTGAGAAGCGTACCACTACCTCTTCGATAATTCTTTTGTTCGGTTTGTCTGTCATAATTAGGATGAATAAAAGGCGTAGGGCTCAACTCCTTGAGAGGGTGATTGAGCGAAACCTTCCTAGCAATAGACCCCTACATACGTTCTGTTTGCTATGCGCTCAGCACCATCTTCTACAGCAGGAGAGACTTGTAAGCAAGTGCTAGAAATAGGGGACACCAGCGACCTCTCACCACTCCACCACTATGATCTGATAGACGGAGCCACATAAACAGCACAAAGGTACGACTTATTTCCCTCATACTAGCCATTTTTGGGTATGAAAATCAGGGGCTGACGCATGATGAAAACGAGCTCGTCTGATTTCCTACCTAGAAATTGCCCAAATTCCTCCGTAGATATTTCTGATTTGCTACCTAGGAAATGACCAAATTCTTCGGACTTATGATTTGATTCTTCCGAAGTTTCATTTGATTCCTCCGAAGAATTTTTTCTTTCCTACGTAGGAATTGGGCCAATTCCTAGGTAGCTATTTGGGAAATTCCTAGGTAGGAATTGAAATGAACTCATTTTTATTTATAATGCGTCAGCCCTGCGAAACCTCCTAATACAGCGAAGCCCCTAGAGATCGTGTATCGATCGCCAGGGGCTTCGTTTATATATCAGAAAGGGAAGCTCTTACTCCGTAAAGCTGCGGTAAAAGTCTACATAAGCCTCAGCGTGGTCTACCGCTGGGCCGGGGTACTCCAGCACTTTTTGGTCGGGCTCCGAGCGAAGGTACTCAATGAGCTCGGGAGAGACAGACTCCTGACCCAGGATCACACCATCTGAGTAGTGGATCGCCATACGACGTAGCGCATCTGGCGTCACCTCTCCTTGCAGCGGGTCCAGCATGTCGCCTGTAATCTTGTCAAACTCAAGCTTCTTGATCAGGTCTTCGCCGATCTCGCCCTCCTCCTCGTTGCCATCGACCGAGAAGATCACCTTAGCGCGCTCGAAGTAGGGATCGTCCTTGTAAGCCGTCTTCAGGTAAACGGGCGCCAAAGCGGAGAACCACCCCAGACAATGAATCACATCGGGGATCCAGTGCAAGCTTTTGATCGCCTCCAGGACGCCTCGGATGAAGAAGATACTGCGA
>QWCH01000882.1_pt1 | contig 50823 bp, 45 predicted proteins | sample 1972671 | NCBI WGS metagenome assembly QWCH01 (sample SAMN09866713, study PRJNA288562) | Human gut metagenome isolate term3_stool, whole genome shotgun sequencing... | isolation source: gut | host: Homo sapiens | place: USA: California
CCGGATTTACAATAAATTTAACCATAAATCCGGTTGACAAAACCCGGCCGGGAACGTTATAATGGCCGGGTTGATAAGATATTTTAAGAAAAAAGGCAGGTGAACAGAATGGACAGTTGTGATTCTCATGGGCGAAGTTGTAGCTCTCGGAGTGAAAGATGGAAAAAACAGAGAGGGATGAGGCTGTTCCATTCTGTTTTAAGTGTACAGAATATCTGTGGGAATATTATGTCTGTATATCAGAAGGATATATATGACAGGATATATAGGTGACACCAGAATCTGTACGGTATTATTACATTATAATTGTAGCAGGATTATAATAGATATCTTTTTCATTCTTCTCATTCTGAGAATCTTACAGTAAGGCGATCATGTATAAATTCATTTCGCTTTATACTCAAATCCCAAGGAAACACAATCAAAAATCAGACAGCACATAGACATGCTTTAACATGTCTGTTTTTGGTGTGCGTATTTTGTGCGATACTATGTGAGGAGGATGAGAAATGACAAAAAGAAATCAGGATTTTTCAAAAGATATTCTGAGTCTGATCCGAAGCAGTGTTTCTCCGGCAGTTTTAAGTGAAAGGCTGCAGGATTTCCACGAAAACGATCTGGCGGAAGTATTAAGAGAATTAAGCACTGCGGAGCGAAGCAGACTATACCGTATCCTGGAAAGCAGTATGCTGGCAGATGTTTTTGAGTATCTGGAGGAAGAAGAAACTGTACAATATCTGGAAGAGATGGATGTAAAAAAAGCGGCAGCCATTCTTTCCAAAATGGAAACCGATGCCCTGGCAGATGTTTTAAAGCAGATCGATAAAGAAAAACGCAAGCTTCTGATCCAGCTTCTGGATGAACAGGTGCGGAAAGATATTGAAATGATCCGCTCCTTTGATGAGGATGAGATCGGAAGCAGAATGACAACGAACTGCATTGTGATCCGTGAAAACCTGACCGTAAAGCAGGCCATGAGTGAGCTGGTTTCTCAGGCGGCAGATAATGATAATATTTCTACGATCTTTGCAGTGACGGACAGAGGGGAGTTTTATGGAGCCCTGGATCTGAAGGATCTGATCACAGCAAGACAGGACCACCCTATGGAAGAGCTGATCGTAACTTCCTATCCATATGTGTATGGTACTGAGCAGATCGACGACTGTATGGAACGGCTGAAGGATTATTCTGAAGATTCCATTCCTGTATTGGACGATGACAATCGTTTCCTTGGAGTGATCACATCCGCAGGGATCATCGATCTGGTAGACGATGAGATGGGAGAGGATTATGCAAAGCTGGCTGGTCTGACTGCAGAGGAAGATCTGAAAGAACCTCTTTTTGAAAGCATGAAAAAAAGAATGCCCTGGCTGATCGTTCTTCTGGGCCTTGGTATGGTGGTATCTTCTGTTGTGGGAATGTTTGAAAAAGTAGTTACCTGTCTGCCGATCATCATGTGCTTTCAGTCTCTGATCCTGGATATGGCAGGAAATGTTGGAACCCAGTCCCTGGCTGTAACCATCCGTGTACTGATGGATGAGTCACTGACCGGAAAGCAGAAGGCAGAACTGGTATTTAAGGAAATGAAGATTGCATTCTCGAACGGTTCGATCCTGGGAATTCTGTCGTTTGCACTGATCGGGCTATACATTGCATTATTCAAAGGAAAGACGTTCGTATTCGCATATGCGGTATCCGGATGTATCGGAGTGTCACTGTTGTTGGCGATGGTGATCTCAGGAGCGGTTGGAACATTGATTCCGTTGTTCTTTAAGAAGATTCATGTAGACCCGGCGGTTGCTTCGGGACCACTTATCACAACGGTCAATGACCTTGTGGCAGTTGTATCTTATTACGGACTGAGCTGGATATTCCTGATCAATATGATGCATCTGGTTGGCTAGTTTAAGTTACAGTTAGAATGATAGTTAGAATGAAGACAGATAGTCATGGACATTAAAGATTTAAAAGTATTTCATACAATAGCAAAAGAAGAAAGTATTGCAAAGGCATCCCGTATTCTCTATATGACGCCTCAGGGGATCAGTAAGATCGTAAAAAACCTGGAGGCAGAGATGGGATGCCGTCTCTTTACACGTAATAAATCCGGCATGCAGCTCACAGAAAGCGGAAGACGTTTTTTAGAATATGCGGATAAGGATATCGAAGATTATTATCAGGTGAAGAAGGATATACTGCATATAGAACAACGACAGCGCAAAGTAGTGGATCTTTTGTCGGCATATGGAATCATCCGTATGGTGACGCCGGACTGCATTGCGGAATTTTGTAAGAAATATCCGAATATAGAATTCCATTACAGGGAGTACCCGGATCTGCAGGCAGAGCGTCTGTTTGCTGAAAATGAAGGAAATGTTGCGTTTTCCATCGGAGAATTTGATGAGGAGTTATATCATGTAGTTCCGTTGGAAACATTTCCGATTAAGCTTCTGGTAAATGAACAGGATCCGTTAAGTGAACAAGAAAGTGTGACAATTGAAGATCTGAAAAACAGGCCGCTATATATTGAAAGCAGTCAGTTCGCAATTTATCATCTGATCATGAAGAAATGTGAAGAAGCCGGGTTCCAACCAGATATCGCATTTCAGACCAGTGGATTCAGTTTGTGCCATAAGATGGTGAAGGAAAATAAAGGCATATCCGTGACGGTGGATTTTGTCTTTGATGACATGAAAGAACAAGGGCTGAGACTGATCCCATTTTCGGATGATGTGTATGAGTGGAAAGCATGTATGATTACCAGAAAAGAAGAAGCGGAGAATGAAGCAGTACAGTGCTTCCTGCAGTTTATACAGGAATGGATCGGGAAAATTAAGAGTGGGGAGATTATCCGGTAGGAACCTGAAACAGAACAGGATGGAGATAACGCATAAGAAAAAAGTTGATATAAAGTAACAAAAAGTTGCGGATAAGCCATAAATTCTACATTGTCAACAAATTGACAGTGGAAGATTTATGGCTTTTTGTATAGAAATTTTCTAAAATAGACGGATTGAATAAGTCAAAGAATCTATAGATAATCTCACTTTAACAAATAAATTTTATATAGCTATAATATAAATATATGGGCATTGGGGAATGCCCGGAGAAGATTTATTTTTAATTTATTTTAGGAGGTATTAATTTATGAACATCGGAGTAACAGAAATCAGCCCAAGAGCGGTGCAGAGAGCAGCAGAGAAGAATTTTAAAAGTGGATATTACTGTTGTGAGGCACTGATGTGTACGATCCGTGACGAATTCAAACTGGATGTGCCAAAGGAAGTCATTGCAATGTCATCCGGTATGGCTGTCGGAGCAGGCAAATCGGGATGTGTCTGTGGCGCATTCAACGGAGGTCTGCTTGCACTTGGAATGTTCTTCGGAAGAACAGAGCAGGACGGGCCAACCAATCCAAAGAGCGTAAAATGTATGGAACTGGTTCACGAACTGCATGACTGGTTCAAGAAAGCTAATGGGAAGAATGCAATCTGCTGCAGAGTTCTGACAAAAGAATTCAACATGGGACAGGGTGAGCACAAAGAACAGTGTATCTTTTTCACAGGGCTGTGCGCATGGAAAGTAGCACAGATTGTCTGTCGTGAACTGGGAATCAAGAATCTGGACGAAATTGATGAACCGGCAGAACGTCGTGCAATTGCAGATATCTAGAATACATAGATCCAGACTAGAAAGGAAGACAAGATATTATGAAAGATGTAATCAAAAAAATACCGATTCCAATCTGCGGAGTCATGCTTGGAGCGGCAGCTTTAGGTAACCTGCTTCAGAGCTATTCAGAAGGAATCCGTTATGTGTGTGGAGTGTTCGCAGCATTTCTGCTGATCCTGGCACTTCTGAAGCTAATTATGTTTCCGGGAGCTGTGAAGGAAGATATGAAGAATACGATCATGGCAAGCGTATCAGGAACATTTCCGATGGCACTTATGATCTTAAGTACCTATGTAAAACCATTTATCGGACAGGCGGCTTATTATATCTGGCTGTTTGCGATCGCATTACATATCGTGCTGATCATTTATTTTACGGTGAAATTTGTATTTAAATTGCAGATGCCAAAGGTATTCGCAAGTTATTATATCGTATATGTTGGAATTGTCGTTGCATCAGTCACGGCACCTGCTTATGAGAAACTTGCAATCGGAAGTGCAGCATTTTGGTTTGGATTTGTGACACTGATCCTGTTACTGATCCTGGTTACATACCGCTATGTGACGGTGAAAGAAGTACCGGATCCGGCAAAACCACTGATCTGTATTTATGCGGCACCGACAAGCCTCTGTATCGCAGGATATGTACAGTCTGTCATGCCGAAATCTTACGGATTCCTGATGGGAATGTTTGTAGTTGCAACGGTGATCTACATCTTTGCACTTGTAAAAGCAATCGGCTATTTGAAGATGCCATTCTTCCCAAGCTATGCGGCATTCACCTTCCCATTTGTCATCAGTGCGATCGCTTCAAAACAGACGATGGCATGCGCAATGAATATGGGACATCCGATGCCTTTCCTGAAATATGTGGTATTGATCGAGACGATCATTGCGGTTGTTCTGGTTGTGTATACATATATCCGATTTATAGCATTTATCTTTGGCGGGAAGAAATAAATAAAATAATAAAGAGTGGCTGCTTGTTGTAGGGCAGCCGCTTTTTATGTTACACTAAACAAAGACAATTTACAGAGACAGGGGTGAAAGGAGGAAAACGGCTATGAAATATAAATTTGATGAAATCATTGACAGAAGCAGGACAAATTCGTTTAAATGGAAAGCCAGAGAATTGAAAAATAATGGGCATGAGATGTATCCAATGTGGGTGGCGGATATGGAATTTGATGCCTCTCCGGCAATTCAAAAACGTTTGGCCGACAGAGTGAAAGAAGGCGTATTTGGCTATGAACTGTTGTCAGAAGATTATTATAAGGCAGTGCAATATTGGTTGAAAAAAAGGCATGGCTGTGAAATTCCAGAAGGACAAATAGTATACTGTGCGAATATGATGAGCGGACTCAGTATCATCCTTCAGGAATATACAGAAGAGCAGGATGAAGTAATGATGAATGTTCCAACATATGGAAATTTCTATCATACGATTGAGGGGTGTGGACGTGCGGTCAACGGCAGCAAGCTGAGAGAAGTGAATGGAAGATTTACATTTGATCTTGAAGATATGGAGCGGAAAGTGACGAATAGAACAAAAGCATTTTTGTTGTGTAATCCGCATAATCCGACAGGAACTGTATGGACAGAACAGGAACTGGAAGGAATCTGTCGGTTTTGCAAGGCACATGAACTACTTATTATTTCGGATGAGGCGCATTATGATTTTGTGTTTCACGGACAGCATACAATGTTGAGAAAGATTGTTGAGAAATATGATGTATCATCAGTTACGATGATATCTCCGGGAAAGAGTTTTAATGTGGCAGGCGTACAGACAGCAGCATTGCTTGTAGACGGAGATACGATGAAGAAGCAAATTATGAGCCGGATGAATGCAATGGCTTATCCATTTGAACATGCATTTGCGGAAGGAGTAACAATCGGAGCATATATGGAAAGTGAAGAATGGTTCGAGGAAGTCTACCGTTATATTAAAGAAAATAAAGAAATGACAGTTCAGTATATCAGGGAAAATATTCCGCATCTTAGAGTGCCGGAATCGGAAGCTACTTATCTGTTATGGGTGGACTGTAGCGCTATGAAGATGACAGATGAAGAGATTATTGAATTCTGGAAAAATGAATGTGGTATAATACCAAGTGGCGGTTTGGAATTTGGTGAGGCAGGAAGTCAGTATGTCAGATTGAATCTGGCCTGCCCGAAGAAAATACTGCTTAGAGTATTGGAGAATATGAAAAAAGGATTTGACGGATTGAAAAGCTAAATCCTATAAATAAAAAATAAGTGTATGAAGTATAGAAATGTTTATGCTTCATACACTTATTTTTGTTGTGGATTCTGTTGTAGTATTATTTTGTGGATGCAAATTCAATGGCTTTGGGAAGATCAAATCTTTATTATAAGTATAATAGAATATCAGCTGAATGGCTTATAGATTAAAATGATACATCGGTTAAATTATAGAAATATCAAATTTGATAGAAGAAATTAGGTGATGGTATAATTAGTTAGAGTAGCAAAAAAGGAGGAACGGACATGACAAAATATTCATACACATTAGTTGTTGAAGATATAGAAAAATCAGTAGCATTTTACCAGCAGTATTTCAACTGGAATGCAGACAGAAAAGGGAAAGAGTCTGTGTGGATAAACACAAAATCTCCACTTGTATTCAGTATGGTGGAAAAGACTTATCTATATGCCGGTCTTGGAATTTCAGAAGAAGAATTACCGGAGCAGTCTTTCTGTACCTGGCTTTACGGATCAGAAGAAGAACTTTTGGCTGAAAAAGCGGAGCTGCTGAGAAAAGGGCTGGTACAGATTGGAGCATTAGGTCACTTTCTGAGAGATGAAAATGGCAGAATCTGGGAGTTGAGAAAAGAAGGAGATTTAATTTAATGGGAAAACATACAGCACATGGATATTTGGTAGAAGATGTATATAAAGAAGCGGAAAAATTCACAAAACTGTTTGGTTTTAAACCAGCGAGGATTGATGAGACATTTGCCGGATTTCCGATGGAAGGAAAGGTGGAGTTTTTTCTGTGGCAGTGGAAACATCTAGAGGATAATCTTGGAAAGGAAGTAATGGCAAAGGTAAAATATCGGGATCAACAGGCAATTCGATGTGACACACCGGAAGAAGTGGACGAAGCATATGAACAGCTGAAAGCGGAGGGGATGGAATTTATTTCAGAACCAAAAGACTATGAGTGGAATGCCCGCTGTGTATATTTTTTGGATGCGTCAGGACATATGTGGGAAATATATTGCTGGACAGGTGCAGTGCCGTTAGGAGATCTGGACCCGGCCAAGGAAAAGAATGGATTATAGAAATGAAGACGAAATAGTTGGATGGTGCATAGAATGATTGCAATAAAAACATAGATGATATCTATGAATAATGCAACATATAAAAACAATCAATTTGAGTTATTTGATGGAAAATGAGACAATCAAATAAGTGATTAAGAATGGAGGATTAAACAAATGAAAAGAAAAATTATAAGCACATTGTTATGTGTATCTATGTGTGCTGCATTGATGATGGGGTGCGGTCAGTCAGACAAATCGGACACAAAAGAGAACAAGAAAACAGAAGAGTCAAAAGATGAAGCAAAAGACGACAAGTTGGACCTTGGTCTGGATGTTGATTCTGTAACAGTTGCAACATCACCGGGATATGAGCCGTTTGAGTTTGAAGAGGATGGTGAACTGAAGGGTTATGATGTGGATATCTGGAATGAATTTTCTGAGAGAACAGGGATTGAAGTAAAATGGGAGTATGCTGATTTTAGCGGGCTTCTTGGATTACTTTCTTCGGGAAAGGCAGATGCAGTATCTGCGCAGATGTCCCCAACAGAAGAAAGAAAGGATTCATATTTATTCTCTGATCCGGTTGATTATTATGGTTCTACAGTGGTAGTTGCGAAAGATAATGACGAGATTAAGAGTGTAAAAGATCTGTCTGGAAAAACAGTAGGTGTTGGTTCCGGAAACTCTATGCAGCAGGCTGTAGAAGACATGTATCCAAAGGGTGATGTTAAGTTTGAAGTATATACATCTGCAACTTTGGAAGCAATGTTTGATGATATTGCTTATGGACGTATCGATGCAGTACTTGCTCAGGACATTCAGACATACATGGCTATGAAATCAAATAAGAATCTTAAAATCAAAGTTTTGGAACCATTTGCATATGATACAGCAAATATTGTATTTGCAAAGGATAATACAGAGTTGTGTGATGCTATGAACAAATTTATCAAGATTATCAAAGAAGATGGTACTCTGCAGGAAATCTCTGAGAAATGGATTGGTGCAGATATTACTACTAAGAAGGAATAACTATGACTTATTTAACAGAAACGTTTATCCCATATACAAAAGTATTGACTCCGCTGCTTTTAGAAGGATTATGGATTACGATATATGTTTCGGCTTTAGCCTTTCTGCTTAGTATTATATTGGGAGCTATATTGGCAATTATCCAGCATTTTCGCGTAAAAATATTAAGTCAGCTTGCAAAAGTCTATGTATCATATTTCAGGGGTACACCGCTGTTGATTCAGTTGTTTCTGTTTTATTATGGATTACCAATGGTATTTGATGTAATGAAACGGTGCCCGAAGACATTTGCGTTGGTGCTGTGTTTGGGACTTAACAGCGCAGCGTATATATCTGAGAGTATACGTGGAGCAATTGAAAGCGTAGATAAAGGACAGTATGAAGCGAGTATTGCATTTGGACTGACGCATCCGCAGATGATGCTGAAGATTATACTTCCGCAGGCAGCTGTTGCAGCAATCCCTCCAATTGTGAATTCATGTCTGGATATTATCAAAATGTCTTCTCTTGGAATGACGATTGGTATTCAGGATATTATGGGTGAAGCTCAGTTGACAGCAGCTACATATTACAAGACATTTGAGACATATATACTGGCAGCAGTATTTTACTGGATACTGGCTATTGTATTGGGAGTAGTACAGAAAAAGGTTGAAAAGATAATAAGCTCTGCTTATCAGAAATAGTTATGAGGGGGTGTGGATAACATCCCCTTATACATATAGGAGAAACATATGCTTGAAATTAAGAATTTGTCAAAAAGTTTTGGGAATCAGCAGGTACTGGATCATATTAGTCTGAAAATTGAAAAAGGAAAAGTAATTGCGGTTATTGGTCCATCGGGAACTGGTAAATCAACACTTCTTCGCTGTATTAATGTACTGGAAAGACCGGAAGAAGGAACAATCCAGCTGGATGATCAAATATTCGATTATGAAAAACTTAGCAAGGCAGATATTCAGGTGTTGCGTACACGGACATCCATGGTTTTTCAGAATTCAAATTTATACCGGAATAAAACAGCACTTGAAAATATTACCACTCCACTGACATTGGTAAAGAAGATGCCGAAAGAAGAAGCAGATAAAATTGCATTAGATTTGTTGGAAAAAGTAGGGGTACTGGAAAAGAAAGATGCATATCCAGAGACACTTTCGGGAGGAGAAAAACAGCGTGTAGGAATTGCCAGAGCACTGGCGGTTAATCCGGATATTATTTTATTTGATGAACCAACATCTGCGCTTGATCCAGAATTAGTTGCCGGAGTGTTAGATGTTATCAAAGATCTGGCAAAGCAACATACAACGATGTTGATCGTGACACATGAAATGAAATTTGCAAAAAATGTTGCAGATGAAGTTGTTTTTATGGAAGGTGGACACATTGTAGAGATGGGATTGGCGCACGAAGTGTTTGAAAATCCGAAAGAAGAAAGAACCAGACAATTCCTTTCCAAAAATAATGAATAATTTAAAAAGCGAAAAAGGAACTTAAATTTAACATTCAAGTGTTGGAAGAGATTTGAGTTCTTTTTTTGTTTTTAAAAGATGGACCTATGTCAAGATTTCTTGCATAGCCTTGAAAAAAAGGTTATACTCATAAGTATCAGTAAGAGAGGATGCCTATATGTCAAAACGATTTTGCGTGACAGGAAAAAGAATATTCGAGGTAACAGTATAATGGTAAAGATAGATCTGATCACCGGATTTTTAGGTTCCGGAAAGACAACATTTATAAAAAAATATGCAAAGCATCTGATTGACAAGGGAGATAATATTGGAATCTTGGAAAATGATTATGGTGCGGTTAATGTAGATATGATGTTATTAAAGGACCTGGAAGGTGAAAAGTGCGAACTGGAGATGATTGCCGGAGGATGCGACGCAGACTGCCACAGAAGACGATTCCGCACGAAGCTGATTGCAATGGGAATGTGCGGTTATGACCGGGTAATTGTGGAACCGTCCGGTATCTATGATGTGGATGAGTTCTTTGATGTATTAAGGGATGATCCGATCGACAGATGGTATGAGATTGGCAATGTGATCACAGTTGTTGATGCGAAGCTGGAATCAGACTTGTCGGATGAGGCAGACTATCTGTTGGCTTCCGAGGCTGCAAATGCGGGATGTATCGTACTTAGCAGAAGCCAGGAAGCAACCGAAGAAGAGATAAAAAATACGATAGAACATCTGAATCATGCAATGGAAAAAGTACAGTGCAACAGAAGATTCCGGGATGAGATTTTTGTAAAAGACTGGGAGACATTTGAAAGTGCAGATTATGAAAAGCTGTTAGCCTGCGGTTATGTGCCGGAGAATTACTGTAAGATGCATATCGAAGAAGGAGAGACGTTCAAATCTTTGTATTTTATGAATCTTGATAAGACAAAAAACGAGATAATAGAGACGGCAGAGAAGATATTTGCTGATAAAGAATGTGGAAAAGTATTCCGCATTAAGGGATTCTTAATGGATGATGATGATAAATGGATGGAACTGAATGCTACCCATCAGGAGATGCGGCTGGAGCCGATCACGGAAGGACAGAAAGTCGTAATTGTGATAGGGGAAAACTTAAATGAACAAAGAATAGGAACTTTCTTTGCATAAAGTGCAGAACCGGTGGTGTATTCCACCGATTCTGTAAAAATACGGACTGTATGAAATCGTTTCACGCCATTCTTATTGTGCTTCTTCGAGCTCTTTCATTCTTTTTCTGATCAGTTCTTCAATCCGTTCCAGTTCGGAAATATCTTCTTCCTGCTCAATGAATGTAGCGATCATAGCCGAAGTAGAACTATTTCCAATAATATTTTTATATTCCGCATTGAAATATACATCTCTGGAAATGAGCGGACGGTAACTGCGGCTTAATACCGTTCCACTGTATACAATATCGGCTATTTCTATCAGATTCTCTTTTAACAGGACACGAAGAGAAGCCTGTACTGTATTAATGTTCATGGAACTTTCGGCTTTTACAATGTCGGAAGCAACCAGAGGAGTGCCTGCATCCCAGAGTATTTTCATGACGTCTAATTGTTTTTGGGACAAATTTCGTATCATTATACATTCCTTCTTTCCAATGATATCCGGGGATAATTTTTTGTTGCTCTGATATTATTATAGAAGTAAATGCTTGTGAATTCAACAAGAATATATAATAAGGTATTGTTTGATTTAAAATAAATTGACAGATTGTATATGCGATGATAGATTAATTATATAATGAAAGAAAGATGATGAAATAATCATAATGAGAATGTTAATAAAATAACTAAATAATTTTGTTAAAACAACACAAAATTAATGCATATTAACGAAAGAAAATGAAAAAAGAATTGTATATAATAGATGAAAAGCTAAAAAATGACCAAATGTCATTGAAAAAAATTGTGCACTGTGATATAGTAAGCACAGTTGAACAAAGGAGCTGAGATAGGAGAGCGAATACAAGTAATCACACGATTACTTTTAGTCGCGCTCCTTTTTTTGAAAATTATTTCAGAATATAATAGAATAAATATATAGCATAGACGTTCAGCAAATAGGAATGAGGATGGAATAAGATGAATCAGATATTTTACGATGCGGTCGGCAATAATCCGATTATTGCAGCTGTGAAGAACATGAAGGATATAGAAGTAAGTTGCACGATAGAGGAGATACAGGTGATTTTCATATTGTTTGGAGATGTCTGTTCGATAGACCGGATCGTAAAGAGAGTCAAAGATGCAGGAAAGGTTGCGATGGTACATGTAGATCTGATCAGTGGCCTGAGTCCGAAAGAAGTTTCGGTAGAATATCTGAAAGAACATACGGAAGCAGATGGCATTATATCAACAAAGCCATCACTGATCAAGAAAGCAAAAGAACTTGGGATGTATACGATCCTCAGATATTTTCTGTTGGATTCCATGGCATTTGAGAATATCAGACAGCAACAGCATATAGTAAGACCGGATTTCATAGAAGTACTTCCGGGAGTGATGCCAAGAGTGATCAAAAGAATCTGCAGTTCGATAAAGACACCGATCATAGCAGGAGGACTGATCACAGACAAAGAAGATGTGATGGCTGCATTATCAGCCGGAGCAATTGCAGTATCATCGACCAATCATCAGGTATGGAAGATGTAATGGCTGCATATGATGAAACAGAATATTTAATTGCTTATGGGGAGCAATTCAAATAGAACGCATGCGAAAAAAAGTAACCAGTAAAAGTAAGAGAGAAATCAGGAGGAAATGAATATGGCAAAATATGTAATGGCGTTAGATGCAGGAACTACCAGTAACAGATGTATTCTGTTTAACGAAAAAGGTGAGATGTGCAGTGTGGCACAGAGAGAATTCACACAGTATTTCCCAAAACCGGGCTGGGTAGAACATGATGCAGATGAGATCTGGGCAAGTATGCTTGGTGTTGCGGTAGAAGCAATGAATATGATCAATGCAGAAGCAGAAGATATCGCAGCAATCGGTATCACAAACCAGCGTGAGACAACAATCGTCTGGGACAAAGAGACAGGAGAACCGGTACATCATGCGATCGTATGGCAGTGCCGCAGAACATCAGAATATTGTGATTCCTTAAAAGAAAAAGGATTAACAGACAAATTCCGTGAAAAAACAGGACTGGTCATTGATGCATACTTCTCAGGAACAAAGGTAAAATGGATTCTGGATAATGTGCCGGGAGCAAGAGAAAGGGCAGAAAGAGGAGAATTGTTATTCGGTACAGTTGAAACATGGCTGATCTGGAAACTGACCAAGGGTGCAGCACATGTGACAGATTATTCGAATGCTTCTCGTACAATGTTATTTAACATCAATACACTGGAGTGGGATGATGAGATCCTTAAAGAACTGGATATTCCGAAATGTATGTTACCGGAACCAAAACCATCCAGTTGCATCTACGGAGAGGCTGATCCGTCTTATCTTGGAGGACCGATCCCAATTTCAGGAGCAGCAGGAGACCAGCAGTCAGCATTATTCGGCCAGACATGTTTTAACGCAGGAGAAGCAAAGAATACATACGGAACAGGATGTTTCCTTCTGATGAATACAGGAGAAAAACCGGTATTTTCTAAAAATGGCCTGGTTACAACCATTGCATGGGGATTAGATGGCAAAGTTAATTATGCACTGGAAGGTTCCATCTTCGTAGCAGGAGCTGCAATCCAGTGGTTAAGAGATGAACTTCGCATTATTGATTCTGCACCGGATTCTGAATATATGGCAAAGAAAGTAAAAGATACCAATGGATGTTATGTAGTACCTGCATTTACAGGACTTGGAGCACCACACTGGGATCAGTACGCAAGAGGAACTATCGTAGGAATCACACGTGGAGTAAACAAATACCACATTATCCGAGCAACGCTGGAATCACTGGCATATCAGGTAAATGATGTTCTGGTAGCAATGAAAGCGGATTCCGGAATTGATCTTGCAGCACTTAAGGTTGACGGCGGTGCAAGTGCCAACGATTTCCTGATGCAGACACAGGCAAATATTATCAATGCTCCGGTAAACCGTCCGCAGTGCGTAGAGACAACTGCAATGGGAGCTGCTTATCTTGCAGGTCTTGCAGTCGGATACTGGGAAAGCAAAGAAGATGTCATTAAGAACTGGGCAATCGACAAGACATTCGAGCCTAAGATCGATGAAGAGCAGAGAAGCAAGATGATCAAAGGTTGGAATAAAGCTGTAAAATACGCTTACGGATGGGCAAAAGAAGATTAAAAAACTGAATAAAGATAGATAGAAAAAAGGGGGAAATTTCTATGTTACCTTATATAGCTGAATTTTTGGGAACAATGATACTGATTATTCTTGGAGACGGAGTGGTTGCGAATGTGAACCTGAATAAATCCGGAATGAAAGGCGGAGGAACCGTTCAGATCACCATTGCCTGGGGTCTTGCAGTTATGCTGCCGGCATGTATATTTGGAGCTGCATCCGGGGCATCATTTAACCCGGCACTGACATTGGCACTGGCGGTTGATGGAAGCTTTGCATGGTCTATGGTTCCTGGATATATTGTGGCACAGTTCGCAGGTGCGTTTGTGGGTGCAGCAGTTGTATATCTTCTGTTCAAAGGACAGTTTGACGCAACAGAAGATCAGGCAACAAAACTTGGGGTATTCTGTACCGCACCATCTATTCCGAATCTTGGCCTGAATATTTTCAGTGAGGCAGTCGGAACATTTATACTTGTATTTGCAATCAAAGGAATGGCAAATGTGCCGGAACTTACAGATGGACTTGGAAAATTTATCGTATTCGGAATCATCGTTTCTATCGGTATGTCACTCGGTGGTCTGACAGGATATGCGATCAATCCGGCAAGAGACCTTGGACCACGTCTGGCTCATGCAGTACTTCCGATCAAAGGAAAAGGAAGTTCAAACTGGGGATACGGTGTCGTAACTTTAGTAGGACCGATAATTGGAGCTGTCGCTGCGGTATTGCTTTATGGTGCTATCCCGTGGTAGAATAATAAAAAAATAGAATAAGAGGCGTGAGAGAAGAGAGCCTGGCAGGATAACCGCATATTCGTGATGCGTTTACTTGTCAGGCTCTTTTTTCAAAAGCCTATGGGTATCAGAAGTGATGCCTGGAATAAGGAAGACATATATATAGAAGGAGAGATGGAACATGTATGATGTGATGATAATCGGGAGTGGAGTATCCGGTTCAGCGGCTGCAAGAGAATTGTCACGCTATAAAGCAAAAATCTGTGTATTGGAAAAAGAAGAAGATGTCTGCTGTGGAACGTCAAAAGCCAATAGTGGAATTGTGCACGCAGGATATGATGCAAAAGAGGGCTCACTGATGGCTAAGTTAAATGTCCGCGGCAATGCAATGATGGAACAGTTATCGAAAGATCTTGACTTTCCATTCAAAAGAATCGGTTCACTTGTAATCTGTCTGCGTGAAGAGGATATGGGCAAATTACAGGCATTATACGACAGAGGTGTGGCAAATGGTGTATCGGGACTTCAGATCCTTAACAGAGAAGAAGTACTTGAGATGGAGCCGAATATTGTAGACAATGTATATGCGGCACTCTATGCACCGACAGCCGGAATTGTATGTCCATTCGGATTAAATATTGCGATGGCAGAAAATGCCTGTGAAAATGGTGTAGAATTTAAGTTTGATACAGAAGTAAAAGAACTGAAAAAGACAGAAGATATCTGGGAAGTCCACACGAATCAGGGCGTTTTCAAGACAAAATATGTGGTGAATGCAGCTGGTGTGTATGCAGATAAATTCCACAATATGGTCAGTGAAAAGAAAATCCACATAACACCGAGAAGAGGAGACTACTGTCTGCTGGATAAAACTGCAGGCGGACATGTAAAGAGAACAATCTTTGCACTTCCGAACGAATTCGGAAAGGGAATTCTTGTATCGCCGACAGCACATGGCAATCTGCTCCTTGGACCGACAGCAATCGATATTGAAGAAAAAGAAGGAACCAATACAACAAGAGAGGGACTTGATCAGGTACTTACAAAAGCAGGGCAGAATGTAAAAAATATTCCGATGCGTCAGGTCATTACATCTTTTGCCGGACTTCGTGCGCATGAAGACGGACATGAATTTATCATAGAAGAATTAGAAGATGCGAAGGGATTCATTGACTGTGCAGGTATTGAATCTCCAGGACTTACCAGCAGTCCGGCAATCGGAGAGATGGTTGCGGGAATTTTGAAAGAAAAGCTTCATCTGGAAGAAAAAGAAAATTTCATTGCTACAAGAAAAGGAATCCTGGATCCAAACACTCTGAGTAAAGAAGAAAGAGTGAAATTAATCAAAGAGAAACCGGCATACGGTAATATTATCTGTCGTTGTGAGATGATCACGGAAGGTGAAATTATCGATGCGATCCATAGACCACTCGGAGCAAAGTCGTTAGACGGCGTAAAACGCAGAACAAGAGCAGGTATGGGACGGTGCCAGGCCGGTTTCTGTTCCCCTAGAACGATGGAAATCCTTGCAAGAGAACTGGAAATCCCAATGTCAGAGATTACAAAGTCTGGCGGGAAATCAAAGATCATTGTAGGAGTGAATAAGGAGGACATCTGATTATGAAAACATACGATATAGTAATCATCGGCGGTGGTCCGGCCGGACTTGCGGCAGCCGTATCAGCAAGAGAAAATGGAATCCAGGATATTCTGATTCTGGAAAGAGATAAAGAACTTGGGGGAATCCTGAATCAGTGTATTCATAATGGTTTCGGCCTTCATACATTTAAAGAAGAACTTACCGGGCCGGAATACGCCGGAAGATTCATCAAACAGGTGAAGGATCTTGGCATCGAATATAAATTGCATACGATGGTAATGGACATCAGTTCGGATAAAATCGTAACCGCAATGAATCGTGAAGAAGGATTATTTGAAATACAGGCAGGGGCAGTGATCCTGGCCATGGGATGCCGTGAGCGTTCCAGAGGAGCACTGAACATTCCTGGTTACCGCCCGGCCGGAATCTATTCTGCAGGAACAGCGCAGCGTCTGGTCAATATGGAAGGTTATATGCCGGGAAGAGAAGTCGTGATCTTAGGTTCCGGTGACATTGGACTGATCATGGCAAGACGTATGACACTGGAAGGTGCGAAGGTTAAAGTTGTAGCAGAACTAATGCCGTATTCTGGTGGATTAAAACGTAATATCGTGCAGTGTCTGGATGATTATGATATCCCATTGAAATTAAGCCACACAGTCGTAGATATCAAAGGAAAAGAAAGAGTAGAAGGAATCACACTGGCAGAAGTGGACAGAAAAGGAAAACCAATCCCGGGAACAGAGGAAGAATACACCTGTGATACATTATTACTTTCCTGTGGACTGATCCCGGAAAATGAGATCTCCAGAGGTATGGGCGTAGATATGAATCCGGTGACTTCAGGACCGAAGGTCAATGAAAGTCTCGAAACGAATATCGAAGGCGTATTCGCCTGCGGAAATGTACTGCATGTACATGATCTGGTGGATTTCGTATCAGAGGAAGCAAAGACTGCGGGACGAAATGCAGCAGAATATGTGAAGAACTTAAAAACAGATAATGAGAAGGTATGCATATCGGAGAAATCAGAAAATAGTGATAGAAAAGTACAGCACATCGAATTGAATCCGATTGAAGGTGTACGCTACACGGTTCCGAGTACCATTAATCCGGCTCATATGGATGAAAACCTTACTGTGCGCTTCCGCGTAGGCGGTGTATATAAGAACTGCTATGTAAGTGCATATTTCGATGATGAACGGGTAATCCATAAGAAACGTCCGGTAGTTGCACCGGGAGAGATGGAACAGATTAAGCTTACAAAAGAACAGCTTATGAAATATCCGGATCTGAAGACGATTACAGTAAAGATAGAGGAGGCGTAGAGGATGGGAACAGTAACAACAAGAGAACTGACATGTATCGGCTGTCCGATGGGCTGCCCTCTGACTGTGACAATGGAAGCCGGTGAAGTGATCAGTGTGACAGGAAATACCTGTAAACGCGGAGACGTATACGCAAGAAAAGAAGTGACCAACCCGACCAGAATTGTGACTTCGACGGTAAGAGTAACCGGAGGAGATGCAGACATGGTATCGGTGAAGACCAAAGAAGATATTCCAAAAGGGAAAATCTTTGAGTGCGTAAAAGCATTGAAGACAGTAGAAGTACCGGCACCGGTGCATATCGGAGATGTATTACTGGAAGATGTCGCAGGTACGGGTGTGGATATTGTTGCAACGAAGAATGTTGGAACAAAGAGTTAGTTATTAAAAGAGTTAGTTATTAGAAAGCTGGCGCAGAGACATTGCCAGTAGAAAGTTTTATGGTTATAATTCTATCTGTGAGAAAAATGAAATGGATCAGATATATAAAGGAACCGAGGAAGATAGAATGGAACCATACTACTATAGTAAAATGAACAAAGTACAGCAGGCAGCCTATCATGCCATCAGGCAGGGCTTGATTGAAATCTCAGATTCAATACAGATACCGGGAATGGAGGCGGAGGAACTCTATAACGTGTTCTTCCGCCTGCGCCTGGATCATCCGGAAATCTTCTGGGCAACTGGATATAAGTACAAATATTATTCAGATTCGCCTAATTTCATATTCATCCCAGAATATTTATTTGATAAAAACAAAATAAAAGAACACCAGAAAGCACTGAAATCCAGAGTAGAAAAGCTCATAAGACCGGTGAAAGACAAATCCGAATGGGAAAAGGAAAAGTATGTACATGATTTTATCTGTGAAAATGTGCATTACGATAAATTAAAAAAGCCATATTCCCATGAGATCATCGGACCGCTTGGACAGGGTGTCGGAGTCTGTGAGGGAATTGCAAAATCTGTGAAAGTACTGTGCGATGCGCTCGGAATCTGGTGTATGATCGCAGTGTGCGGGAATAATCCGGAGAAAGGAATCAAATACCGTCATACCTGGAATATCGTAAAAATCGGCGGAAAATATTATCATTTGGATGCGACGTTTGACAATACTCTTGGGAACGGGGAGAAGATGAGTGACAGGCAGGCTTCAAAAGAGATCCGGTACGACTATTTCAACCTGAATGATAAAAGCATATTCAGAGACCATGAGCCGCTTATTGCTCCGGCACCAAAGTGTGAAGATGGCGAGCATTTTTATTATAAAGAAAAGAAACTGTCATTTACAAAGACAGAGGATGTATATAAAAGAGCACTGCAGACAGCGAAAAAGGGAAGAGTGTTTACATTCCACTGGCGCGGCGGTTATCTGACGAAAGCTGTTCTGGATGAACTTCTGGATCTGATCCAGAAAGCAGGAAAAGAGAAACAGAAGAATGCAAGAATCAGTCTGAACTGGCCGCAGGCGGTGATTCGTTTTGATTATGTAGAGGATCATGGTGAGGCAGAACCGGAAGTTGTGGTTGAAGAGGCGAATGAAGGAGAGAAAGAATAGTATTTGATATTAAAAATGGGCATCCACACCGGATGCCCGAAAGGAAAAAAGTTATGAAAAAGAAAAATGATATATATAAACTCGGTTGTTGTTTTTAGTGAATAACCGAAGGATTTTTTAGGCGAAGTCAGATCAGATAAAAGCTGATTCATATTTCTGATACCTGAGTGACTTCTTTGTTGTTGATGATTATATCATACATGGTAAATGTTTCTAATTTGTGTTATAGGCCTAAAGAAAATATGAAAAATCTTAAGATAATCTGTAGGAAATCTAAAAATGGAGAAAGACGATGAAGAAAACCAGAAAATACATTTCTGTCTGCCTGTGTGTGGTAATGTTTGCCAGCATGTGTCTGTGTGTAGGCTGTCAGAAAAAGGCGGAAACAATAGAAAAAAAGAAAAAACAGATAGAACTGTGGCACTACTGGGATATTCCGGGTAACCAGCAGCATCTGGAAAAACTGGTAGATCAATTTAATCAGTCACAGGATGAAATAGAGGTTAAAGTGTCTTATATACCGGATGAAGACTTTAAGAAACAGCTGGCACTGTCCATGGCGGAAGAAAAGATGCCGGATATTGCACTGGTAGATTCCTCTGATTTTCAATTCCTTCATCAGATGAAACCATTTGCAGATCTGACGGATGAGATCCCGGAATTACGGGAGTATTCGGAAAAAGCGCTGGCACCATGTTCCGCGAATGGCAGAATCTATGGTCAGCCGTTTGGAGTGAACTGTACGGCAATGTTCTATAATAAGAAGATTCTGGAGAAAGCAGGATGCAAGGTTCCGGAGAATTGGGAAGAATTCAAAGAGGTTGCGGAGATGGTCAGTGATAAAACGATAAAAGGCTTCGCGATCACGGCACTGCAGACAGAGGAAAGTATGTATGAGTTTCTTCCGATTCTGTGGTCTATGGGTGGAGATATCCATAGCATCAATACAGCAACCGGGCAGCAGGCATTTTTATTCTTAAAAGAGATGGAGCAGGAAGGAAGCTTAAGTCTACAGAGTATTTCCCTTACGATGGGAGATCTGACGAATCAGTTTATAAAGGGAAAGATCGCAATGATGTTCAATTCCTCTATGGCAATCGACAGTATCCGTGAAGGCAATCCGGATCTTGAATTTGGTGTTGCGGCGATTCCTTGCGGGAATCCACAGATTACGGTGGCCGGAGGAGAGATTCTGGCGGTGGCAGATAATGAAAATAAGGAATATGCGATTCAGTTTTTGAAATTTCTTGCGGACAAAAAGCGGATGAAAGAGTACATAGATGAGTTCGGATTTCTTGCACCAAGGCAGGAGATTATGCAGCAACAGTTTGAAAATGATAAGGAAAAAGGGACATTTATAGATCTGTATCAGAATGCCAGGACAAGAGAGATCAGCAGAAACTGGCCGCAGATCTCACTGACACTTTCGGATACCTTAAGAGAAATCCTGGTAAATGAAAACGATTCACAGACTATACTGGACAAAAGTGCAGAAAAGATAGAGAGTATTGGAGCAGAAAACAGATGAAAAAGAGAAAGAAAAATCTCCGGCAGATATTAATACCGGCATTTATCATTACGGCATGTATTCCGCTTGCTATTTTTGCACTGATATCGCAGGAGAGATTAAAGACAAGTACATTAGAGAATATGAACAATCAGGCAGAGGCTGACCTGCAGAAAGCAAATCAGAGCCTGAATATGACGCTGGATAAATACGAAACGTTACTTTATGCTATTACAACAGATGAAGAATTTCTGAGCCTTGTAGTAAATGCAAATGATTCGGAAGAAATTCCGGAAGCGGATGCATATAATATGAGAAGAGATTTTGCCCATATCTGTAATAGAAATGAAGGAGTTGACGGAATCCAGCTTGTGCTTTCAGACAAGAGGCGGATATTTTACGACCGACTGTCGTCATCTTCGGTGAATAGTACATGGATGGAAAAGGTAAAAATTCCGGATGAGACAAAGCTGCTGTCCTATGATGTTGATAAAGATACGGACAATCCTGAGCGTATGTTTCATATCGGGAGAAAGGTGGTTAATTACTGGGATATCAGTGAGGATCTAGGATATGTAATCCTGTCTGTCAATTTGGATGAACTGGAATCGGTATTAAGCGCAGGAAAAGGGTCCAGAGTATATCTTGTGAAAGACGGAGTGATCGTAGGGGCAGAAGATACAAAGATGCTTGGCCGGCAAGAGAAGGCTTTGGATAGTGCAAAGGTTAATCAGAAGGCAATCAAAAATGCCAGAAGCGGCTGGTCAATCCTCTTATGTCAGTCGATCCGTGAATATCAGAAAGCAATTGAAGAACAGGTGATATTCTGGATCATGGTAGCGCTTGCTGTTCTGCTGATCTTTGTCCTTCTGATCTATCGTGTTACCAAACCGGTCATGATATCGGTAAATGACATTGTGGATGCAATGAAAAATCTCGAAAAAGATAATTTCCGGGAAAAGCTTGAAGTCAAAGAAAAAGACAGTACAGAGATTCAGGAAATATCTGAAGGATTTAATGAAATGTCGGAACGTATCCACAATTTGATCGGACAGGTAAAAGAATCGGCAATGGAGCAGAAGAATGCAGAAATCTCTGCATTAGAGGCTCAGATCGATCCACATTTCCTTTATAATATTCTGGATACGATCAACTGGAAAGCAATTGAGAATGAACAATATGAGATCAGCGAGATGTTGGTGGCACTTGCGGACATCCTGCGCTATGCGATCAATGATGCCGGTGAATTTACCACAATTGATGCAGAAAAAGGATGGCTGGAAAAATACATCCTTCTCCAGCAGGAAAAACTGGGAGAAGAGATTGAACTGGAATTTAAAATTCAAGATTCGTACGGGAAATGCAAGATTCACAAGATGCTGCTGCAGCCATTTGTGGAGAATGCGATCAAATATAGTTTCCGTGGTTATGAAGGAGCACATCGTCTGACGATCGAGGTATCCAAAGCGGAAGAACAGATGCATATTATTATCGCAAACAACGGCCGGCATATAGAAGAAGATCAGTTGAAAGACCTGAATATGGGAAAAGAGATCAAGAATCATTTTGGAATCTCGAATGTAAGAAAACGTCTGAAACTTTATTACGGAGAAGATGCAGTGATTTATTTTGAAAATGTATCTCCAAGTGGAGTGAAAGTACATTTGTTTGTGCCATTGCAGGAGGAACAAAAAGATGAAGATAGCAGTTATTGAAGATGAAAAACCGATCAGAGAAGGACTTGTACATATTTTAAATAAGATAAGTCCGGAATATCAGGTCGTAGGCAGTGCGGAGAATGGAGCAGAAGGACTGATACTTCTGGAAGAGGAAATGCCGGATCTGATCATGCTGGATATCCAGATGCCGGATATGGATGGACTGCAGATGCTGAAAGAAGCACGGGCAAGAGGAATCTATACAAAAGTGATTATTCTTACAGCCTACTCGGATTTCAGCTATGCGAAAAAAGCAATCGAACTGGGAATTGAAAATTATCTGCTAAAACCGGTAAATCTGACAGAACTAAAGAAAACGCTGGAAAAAATTAAAGAAGAGTTATTTGTAGAACAGAGGGGAAAGAATTCTCTTTCATTGGAAAAGATTCTGAAGGATATCCTGGATGGTGAATATGAGAAGAATGAAAGGCTGGACGCTGTGCTGGCAGATAATTATGGAATCATTCAGGGACACAGCCTGTATTGTATGTACATTTTCCTTGGAAAATATTATGAAAGTGAGAAGAAAGAAGTCGGATTATTTCTGGAGGAATTGAAAGAACACAATCCGGAACGGAAACTGTGCTGGCTGCCTCGTGAAAAACAACAGGCTGCATTGGTCTGCTTTTATGGTGAGGAAGATGTCAGTAAATTATTGAAATACGTAAAACATTCGGTAGTACCGGCATGTTCCGTAAGACTGCATGACCGTGGCGTATTTACATGGAAGGAATGTAAGGGACTTAACAGACTGACTGAGACAGAGCTGGAATTAGAAAAGGCATGTGGCTGGCATCTGATACTCGGAGACAGGGTATTGATTGAATGCGAGAAAATTCTACAGATGAGAACGTATCAGTTCATTTATCCGGCAGAGCTGGAAAACAGGGCCAGAAGTGCAGTAATACATATGAATGCAGAAGAATTTACCGGTTGTTTTCAGAAATTCATGAAATATGGACGCATAGAAGTACACAGTCCACAGGAACTCAGAGAAGTGTGTATCCGTTTCGCATATGCGATAATCAATACAGCCAAGGAGTGTGGCACATTGCGGGATGAGGAATTGATGGTTCAGAGAGTGTTAAAGACAATCTTAGGTGCAGTTTCCTGGGAGGAGATAGAAGCAGTCATGATGGAATTATTCTCCAGGATCGAGATAAGTCAGATCAACCAGACATCTTCTGAATATCTGGTACAAAAAGCACTGACAATTATGAAAGAATGTTATAGTGACGGGATTACTTTGGAAGAAACAGCCAGAAGACTTCATGTTACAGAGCAATATCTGGGGACACAATTAAAGAAAGAAACGGGGACTTCCTTTACGGAGACGGTACGAAAATTTAAAATCATGCATGTGAAAGGATTACTTCTGGATACAGATCTGAAATTAAATCAGATAGCTGCAATGACTGGATTTTCCAATCCAAAGTATATGAGTAAAGTATTTAAACAGGAAGAAGGGATGCTTCCAAATGAATACAGGCGGATTAATGCATAACAGTTTATAAAATTACTCCTTTCCGAAAAAATTGCTCCTTTTTAAAATTTGGATTCTGATATAGTGGGTTCAGAACAAAAAAGAGGAGGAATTAAGATGGAAGCGGTTGATAAAATATCCGTCGGAGTGAGTAAAGAAAAAGCCGGACAGAATACACAGGAAGCCATCACAGAGAATGCGGATGGAATGAAAGTATCTCTGGGAGAGAAAATCTGTTATGGAGTAGGTGATATCGGAGCAAATCTGGTATGGACAACGGTAGCCTCTTTCCTGACGATATATTGTACTGATGTGGCAGGTATTGCTGCAGGAGTAGTAGGAACACTGATGCTGATCGCCAGATTATTCGATGGCGTATCGGATCTTTTTATGGGAATCATTATAGATAAGACGAACACCAGATGGGGAAAAGCCCGTCCGTGGGTACTCTGGAGTGCGCCACCGCTGGTCATCAGCCTGATCATGATCTTTACAGTACCGGACCTTGGTGCAAATGGAAAAGCAATTTACCTGTTACTTGTATACATATTCCTTGCAGCGGTATGCTTTACAGCATCTAACCTTTCTTATAATACAATGCTTTCACTGGTAACCACAGAGCAGCACGATAGAAATGTCATGAACACGATCCGTTTTGAATTTACCATGATCGCACAGCTTGTGATTAACGTGATCACGATTCCACTGGTACATTTCCTTGGAAACGGACAGCGTGGCTGGACATGCATGAGTATCGTGTATGCAATCGTAGCACTTGGAATGTTCATCACAACATTTGCCGGAACAAAAGAAAGATACAAACCAATCAAAAAAGAAACAACAGCGAAGAAGAAGACACATCCGCTGAAAACAATTAAGACCCTTTGCAGAAATAAATACTTTATCCTGATCACACTTGCATTTGCAGTGATCTATACATCGCTTGGATTAACCGGAGGATCCAGAATCTACTATGCAAAATACGTATTAGGGGATGAGATGCTGAACAGTACAATGACCATGTTCAACTATATCCCGACCATCCTTACGATTATGTTGATCCCGGTATTTACAAAAAGATTCGGAAAGATCAAAGCATTGTTTGTAGGATTCTTATTCTACGCAGCAGGACTGGTGCTTGAAATCGCAGGACCTGTTAATCTTCCAATGATTTACACTGGTCTGGTGTTACAGGGAATCGGACATGCGGCATTGTATTCATGCCTGTTCGCAATTGTCGGAGATGTCGTAGATTACAGTGAATGGAAAGACGGAATCCGTGAAGAAGGAATTACTTATAGTGTGACAAGCTTCGGACAGAAGATCGGAACCGGACTTGGAACAGCAGCACTTGGATGGATCCTGGCAGCCGGACATTATGACGGAACAGCAGCCGTTCAGTCAGCAAGTGCAATCTTCGCAATCAAAGGACTGTTCCTGTATCTGCCACTGGTGATTACAGTGATCGTTCTTATCATCTGGTACTTATTCATGGGAATTGATAAGATCTATCCGACAGTCAGAAAAGAACTGGATGAGCGTAGAGAAAAGGCTGAGTAAGAAAAAGCTGATCAAGAGAAAGCCGAGTCAGAAAATATAGAATAGAAAATGTGAACTTGAATGGTAATTAGGAATAAGCCGGAAGATGTAATGTCTTCCGGCTTATTTTAATTGCCATGCGTTCGGAAGAAGCTGCCGGCGGCAGGTTCTGTAGATACAGAAAACTTTGGCACATAAAAAGGCAGGAAACGAAGTCCTGCCTTTAAAAAATAATATGTAAGATTTAAAATTAACCAACAATGCGGTATTTCTTATCTACAGCATTCAGAAGTTCATGTCCGTCTTCTGTTACGAGAACAAGGTCCTCAACACGAACACCGTATTTGCCTTCGATGTAGATACCAGGCTCGATAGAGAAGATCATACCAGGTTCAGCCACATTCTTGTTGATCGGGCTTACATCACCATATTCGTGGTCTTCCTGTCCGATGAAGTGTCCAAGACGGATTCTCCAGTACTCACTGTATCCAGCTTCGTCAATCAGATCTCTTGCCTGAGCGTCGATATCGCAGAAACGCATACCAGGTTTGATAACAGCTTCTGCTTTCTCAACTGCTGTACGAACCAGATCGTGGATAGCAGCCTGCTCATCATCTACGCTCTTGCAGTAGAATGTTCTTGTCATGTCTGAGCAGTAACCTTTCCATACACAACCCATATCGATCAGGACACATTCTCCGGCTTTCAGAGTTCTTGTCTCACTTGGTGTATGGTGCTGGTCAGCAGCGTTAGGTCCGAAGCATACGATTGTATCAAAGCTTACTCCGCTAGCTCCCTCTTTCAGGTACTCAGCGTCGATGAAGTCAGCAACTTCTTTCTCTGTCATACCTTCTTTGATGAAATTAGCAACTCTTTCCATAACTGTATCATTGATCACAGATGCATGTTTCATGATCTCGATCTCCTCAGCGTTTTTAACAGCACGAACACCGTCTACGCAGTCAGATCCCCATACAGTCTTCATCTCAGGGCAGCGCTCCTGAAGTGGAATGAGGAAACGTGCAGGCCATGTCTTGTCAATACCAAGAGTGCTCTTTGTATCGATGTGCTCCATCAGAACACCGATCTGGTCATCCATGTCACTGAACCATACTTCTTCGAATCCTGTATTTGATACATAATACAGATAGTTCAGGAATAATGTATGTTTTCCACTTGTTCTAAGTAACAGGGCATATAATCTTTCCCCAGGATTTACCATGATGCCTGTTAAAAAGCGGATGCTCAGTGGATCAGATACCAATAACTGATCAATTCCTTTCTCTTTCATTTTTTCCAATACGCGGCTAATTCTTTCGTCCATTGTTAAAATGCTCCTTCCTGTGCGTTTTGATAAAAATCTTATCTAGAATAATATCACAATTTGGATAAAATAACCAGAAATTTGGCGATTTTAAACGATTAATTTTTGAAATGTTTAGACAACAATTTCTAATGTTTATCATATTGACTTTAATAGAGCAATGTGATAATATATTAAAAATAATGAATGGGCATTACACAGTATGGTAATGTCCATTCTTTTATTGCTATGCATTCGTAAGGAGCATGTTGATAGCAAGGTTTATAAATACGAAGGTATACGTATAAGAGTAATTTTTTGAGAATGCTCTTGTAAAAAGAGAGGAAGAGGGTAGGAAATATGAAAGAAAAGAAAAAATTATCACTGGCTGCACAGATATTCATTGCACTGGTTTTGGCGGTTATTGCAGGATTACTGATGCAGAAATACGCAAATTTTGCGGAAACTTATATCAAGCCATTTGGTACGATTTTTCTGAATTTACTGAAATTCATTGTCGTTCCGATCGTACTGTTTTCCATTATGTGTGGAATTATTTCCATGAAGGACATTAAAAAGGTCGGATCGATTGGAGTAAAGACAGTCGTTTACTATATGTGTACGACAGCATTTGCCATTACATTCGGACTTATTGGGGCAAATATGTTCAAAGGAGCATTTCCGAAGATTGCGACAACAGATCTTTCTTATAAAGCAGATCAGACGATCTCACTGATGGATACGATTGTAAATATCTTCCCATCAAATTTTGTATCACCGATGGTGGAGGCAAATATGCTCCAGGTGATCGTGACGGCACTGATTCTTGGATTTGGAATTATCCTTCTGGGGGAAGGTGAAAGAAATACAAGACTGGTAACAGCCTGTAATGATCTGAATGATGTATTTATGAAATGTATGGAGATGATCCTGAAGTTATCACCGATTGGTGTGTTCTGTCTGCTGAGTCCGGTCATTGCTTCAAACGGGCCGGCGATCATCGGTTCACTCGCGATGGTACTTCTGGCTGCTTATGTATGCTACATCATCCATGCAGTAGTTGTATATTCGTTTGCAGTAAAGACAATGGGCGGAATGAGCCCGTTAAAATTCTTCAAGGGAATGCTTCCGGCAATCATGTTCGCATTCTCAAGTTCTTCATCTGTCGGAACACTTCCGATTAATATGGAATGCGTAGAAAACATGGGAGCATCCAAAGAAGTATCTTCTTTCGTACTTCCGCTTGGAGCTACGATTAACATGGACGGAACTGCAATCTATCAGGGCGTGTGTGCGATCTTTATTGCATCATGCTATGGCATCCATCTGACGCTTCCGCAGATGCTGACGATGATCCTGACTGCAACGCTGGCTTCCATCGGTACTGCAGGAGTTCCGGGAGCAGGTATGGTTATGCTCGCAATGGTACTTGCCTCAGTCGGACTTCCGGTTGACGGAATCGCACTGGTTGCCGGCGTGGACCGTATCTTTGATATGGGACGTACGGTGGTTAATATTACTGGTGATGCATCTTGTTGTATTATTGTTTCGAATATGGAACGGAAGAAAGATGCAAAGAGGGAAATTGCAAACGGACTGTAGACTAGTGGAACCAGTTGGAACGGCGTGTTGTGTCGTTTTTAGTGTCCCAGTGGCTCGTTATAAGAATGAAAATAATAGGTGCTTTCCAGTATGTGTGCTGGGAGCACCTATTATTTTGTGATTTTTAAAGATGTTTGGGTGTTGCCCGGTAATTGGGCAAAAAAATAGGACTGCATTATTTGGGAGGAGTGCAGCCCTGAGGAAAAAGTTATGAAAAAGATTTAAATGTTTTGTTCTCTTGAACAATTACAAGTATAGAGGAAATTTGTGATGAAAGTGTGATGGAAGTGGGGAGAAAATGTTAATAATTAGAGATTGGAAAATAATTTTTTATAGGTGTCCGGTTAATTGGACACCTGGTGTGCTATTATAAATACATCATATGTTATGGTTTATCAATAAAAGCTAAAAAATAGCATATTTAAAAACATCATATGTTATAGTTTAGTTTATTGTCATTATATATGCTTCAATATGTCTTTACAAGTATTTATAAAAGTGGTAGTATAAAAAAAGAAAATGTATCAACGAAGTTCAAAAAAAGCATTGAGATAAATTGCGAAAGAGGTGAGAATATGAAACAAAACAAAGTATATGAAATTCGATTAAAGATTTTCTTATTAAGAGACATACCAGTTATTAAAATTATGGGTGAAGAAGCAGAGTTTATAGACTCTGCGCTGGCTAAGGATTCCAAATGGCTGGAATATCATGAGAAGAATTGTTTGAAAAATTATTGTATGGGAGGACTATATCCGATTGAAAAAGACGGTGTATATAAAAAAGAAGAGATATATACGATTACAATCCGAACCGTAGATGTTGAGCTAGCAAAATATTTTTCAAAGGAATTACGAAATCATTATACGGAAAGTATAAAAGGACTTACATTAGAAAATCGAATTTTGCCAAAGAAATTTATCAGCGAAATTTATACATTAACACCAGTGATAATAAAAACAGATAAAGGGTATTGGCGTGATCAAATTTCTATAAATGAGTTTGAAAGATTACTGGTTGAAAATTTGATAAAAAAATATAATCAATATACAGGTGAGAAGATAGATGAAGATTTTCAATTATATACAGGCCTTACATTCATGAATAGAAAGCCGGTGAAAGTAGAATATAAAGGAATACATTTATTGGGCGATAAGGTGAATCTTAAAATATCAGATGATGTAAGGGCACAGGAATTAGCATATGTTTTACTTGGCACAGGAATTGGAACAATGAATGCAAGAGGATACGGTTATTGCAATTATAGATGGTTATAAAAGGTGGTGATAATGTGTTAAAAGATTGTCTGGACATATTTCGTGAGGAATTAGATCGGATAGCCGAAAAGACTGGAGATGAAGACAGACTTATTTTAGATGAGTATATCCCTGCAGATGGAGATTATCTTCTGGTAAAAAGGGATGGAACGATTGAAGCATGTTCTGTAAAGTTAAATAAGAAAACAAGAATGGTTGAAAAAGGATCGTCAAATACGGAAGTGTATGATGAAATATGCTTTTATGATTATCACAGCAGATTGGTAAGTATGGATAAGCCTCAAGATCCAAAAAAAGTAATACATTCTAATAACTATCTGGCGTTTTGGATAAAATGGGACAGCCTTGAAAATGGGAAGTTGAATATAGAGGCAGTAGATCGATATTATGATGTATTGATGAATCCAAGAGAGAAATATAAAAAAGCACAAGATCGGAAAATGTATGATTATATTGAAGAAAAAATTGGGGAGGTGAATCAGGAAAAGTTAGAAGAAAATCGAAAATGGATAAAAGAAAATATTTTTTCTCTAGATAAATTTAACATGGATTTTGTAAGAAAAAATTATTTGAAAATTTTCTTTGAGGATGATCGTGAACTTTATATTCAGGAAGAACAGAGATATCTGATGACAAAGATATTTAATAAAAATGATTACAATCTGGAAGTGGATAATTTGATTTTGGGTTTACCAAATGATAATTTAGGATTGAATTCAAAAAAGCCATATATGGAAAATAAAACAAGGAAAATTACGGTTCCATATTTAATTACCCCGGAAGAGGCTGTGATACAAAGAAAATTTTTTGATTATTTAATGAATCAGGCAAATGCAGGCAGAACAGATGTTTTTTTTGATATGTCACCACAAATAGATGATGTAAAAAGAAAACAGATAATTGCAAAGAAAAGAGGAGAACTGCTATCAAGTGATTTTAATGGTTATTTCTTAAGAATACAAAAAGGAAAAGAATTAGAAATTCAGCATCAGGATACAATCGTCGATTACAAATATTTCCTGAAAAGTAAATTCCAATATCAAAATGTTTTGGGATTAGAAGACAAAGAAGGATGGTATAAAGAATATACAAATCGGCAGGAAATGCAAATGATTGTAAATGAAATACTATTTTCAAAGTGGCTAGTATCTAATTATTTTACAAAAGAGGAAGATATCAGTGCAGAAGGTGAAATTAAACGTAATCTGGTAGGATCCAGAGAGGCCATTTTTTCATGGATTTATAAAGGTCGAAAAGAAGGAATGGATTCTATACTTCATAAGATATGTATGAATATGATTAAAAATTCTGTTTCGAAGGGTTATATGAATAAAGCAGGGCAGCAGTTTAATTTAATGTGTTCACTCGAAGGATATTTTGGAGGATATAATATGTCAAATAAGTATAAGGAGATTAGGAATAATATTAGAAATAAAATTAATCAGTCTGCTGATGTGGAAATTAAAAGCGATGAGGAATATTTTTATGCAGTTGGACAATTGGTAAATTATTTTATTTCATTAAGCAAAACGAAAGATAAAAATCATTCACTTGCTAATCCATTTTTCAATGCGACAAGTAATGAATTTATTCAAAGAAAAATGAAACAATATTTTATGAAGTATAACTATGTGATCAGTAAATATAATGAAAGATTTAATAAGTTATATTATATGATTTTGGATTACGAATTAGAAGGAAAAATCAAACAGGAAGATATTATAGCAGGTTATATCAGTGATTGTTTAATATATGAATCTAAGAAAGAAAATAAGGAGGAAGCGTAGCATGAATAAAAGAGTATATGGTGTATTGGGAATTTCTTCAATTATGGCAAATTGGAATGCTGATTTTTCGGGATATCCGAAGAGTATGTCTGATGGAACTGTGTTTGGCAGTGACAAAGCATTAAAATATCCAATGAAGAAGATGTGGGATAATGAAGGAAAGAAAGTATTATACATAAAATCCATGAAATTTTCTGAAAAAGATGGATCACTTGTTCCAAAGTCAATGAAAGAACGATATGAAGAAATTTTTGAGATTAAAGATTTGAAAGAGGAAAAGGAAACAAAGCAGATTTTGAAAAATCTTATGTCGGCGGTAGATGTAAAGAATTTTGGAGCAACATTTGCGGAGTCAGTGGCAAAGGTAAATGTATCTATTACAGGAGCCGTACAATTTGGACAAGGTTTTAATAAATATGAAGGGACTGTTGCAGAAGAACAACAGATACTTTCCCCATTCCGTGACAGCAGCAAAGAAAGTAAGACGGATGAAGAGGCTAAAAATTCTACATTAGGAACAAAGATTACGAGTAATGAAGCGCATTATTTTTACCCATTTGTGATTAATCCAATGGCATATAGAGAACTTGAGAAACTTGGTGTGACAGAAGGATATACAGAGGAAGATTATAAGAACTTTAAACGAACAGCATTAGTTGCGGTTACTTCTTATGCAACTAATGCAAAAGAGGGATGTGAAAATGAATTTGCTATTTTTGTAGAAACAGAACCAGATTTATATTTGCCTAATTTATCAGAATACATTGGATTTGAAAAAGGAGAACAGAAAAACTGTATAAATCTCGAGGCATGTGCACAGATTTTACAGGGAGTTCAGGAAAAAATTAAAAATGTGGAAATATATTATAATCCATATACAACCATATTGAATCAGGAAATAGCAGATGCAAAATTATATAACATTGTCACACAAAAAGAGGTGTAATGCATGAAAGCTATAAGATTTACACTGAGTGGAAAGAATGCATTTTTTAAGAAACCGGAAGTAAATAGCTATTACTATTTTTCTTATGGACAGATTCATAAGGTTGCATTACTGGGAATATTTGGTGCTATTTTAGGATATGGCGGGTATGCACAGAAAAAATGGACTGTACCAAAGAAAGGACAGGGATTGGTTGAAGAATATCCAGAATTTTATGAAAAATTGAAGGAATTAAAGATTTCGGTTGTACCAGAAAACCAAGGCGGATATATTCAGAAAAAAGTGCAGATATTTAATAATTCAGTTGGTTATGCATCAGAGGAACAGGGCGGAAATTTAATTGTAAAAGAACAGTGGCTGGAAAATCCAATATGGGACATTTATATAATGTTAGATTGTGAAGAAGCCGAAAAAATTGCGAGTGCATTAGAGTATAAGCAATGTATTTTTATTCCATATTTAGGAAAAAACGATCATCCGGCAGATATAAGTAATGTAAAAATTTTAAAGCTGGAGGAAACAAAATGTAATGGCGATGCTATTTCCAGCATGTTCTCAAAAAAAGATGGAGAGATAGAATTTCCGGAAGATGATGAAGATGAAACAGAATGGTTTAAATATGAAGAAAAATTGCCGATAGCTTTAAATGCATATACGAATTTATATGAATATGATACTTTTTGCTATACTAATTTTCCGGTGATTATTAAGAATAATATAGTATACAAGGATGAAAATCGAAAACTGATATTTAACTAGAAAAGAAGGCCCTGCATTATTGCGGGGTTTTCTTGTAGGAGAAAATAAATGGAAATTGAAAAAGTCATGATTCCGATTGAAAAAATTATAAATAATAGTGAAGAGTGCTTTGCGCACGTAGCTAAGGATAATAAACAGAAAGAAACATTAAAAGAACATACCGAAAGATGCCAAAAATATTGGAAGAATCTTGTCGAAAAGAAAAATCTTACGGAGATACTGGAAGAATTTGAGAAATGTTATTTTAATTCAACGGATGAAAAAGTGAAAGAAATATTTGAATCTATGACAGTAAATATTGTTACGATGCATGATATTGGAAAGGTAAATCCTGAATTTCAGAAAGAAAAGATGGATCATTTATGGCATAGGGATGTTCCGTTAAATGACAAAGTAGGAAGTAAACATTCTATAATTTCATCTGTGTTTTATCTTGATTATTACATCGGGATAATTAATTTAGCAGTCAAAAATGAAACTATTTATAAAAGTGATGGAGAAAAATTAAAGGATTTTGCGTATATATATTCTTATATTATATCCAGACATCACGGAGATCTGACGGAATTGGAAAGATATTTAGAGAGCCTTAATGGAAAACAGGCTGAGGGGGATGAGTTAGGATACCAGGCAGGAAATTGGTATGAATTGTGGAAAAAAAGTATTATGAAACAAGGAGATCCGGAAAAAATCAGGAAAAATTGGAAAAGAATGTTGAATCGACTGAATGGAGATAAGGATGATACGGAAAAAATAATATATTTATATTGTCTGACAAGACTTTTATATTCATTACTTGTAGCTGCGGATTATTATGCAACAACGGAATATATGAATGGATTTGAAATGACCGATTTTGGTGAATTGAATCAATGGGAACATATCATAGATATATATGAAAAAAGTAAAGTACAGATAAGTATTCGAAAGTATGGAAAAGAAAATTATCCCATACAGCCAGAAAAATTATTAAAAGAAGAAAATATTAATATTCTTCGCACAGAGATGTTTTTAGATGCAGAGAGAACATTGGAGAAAAATATGGATAAGTCGATATTTTATCTGGAAGCACCTACCGGAAGTGGAAAGAGCAATACAGCAATGAATTTAAGTCTAAAAATGGTACAGGAGAATGAAAAAATTAACAAAATATTTTATATTTATCCATTCAACACGTTGGTAGAGCAAAATATGGAGTCAATGGAAAAAGTATTTGGGCAAGATAAGGAAATTATGTCTCAGATTGCAATTGTCAATTCACTGGTTCCATTGAAAAAGAACAATAAAGCAGAAGAAGATAAAGAATGGAATAAAATATTATTGGATAGACAATTCCTTAATTATCCGATTGTTTTATCCACGCATGTAATGCTGTTTCAGACATTATTTGGAAATGCAAAAGATAATGTATTTGGTTTTCATCAATTGAGTCATTCAGTAATTGTATTAGATGAAATTCAAAGTTATAAGAATGATATTTGGAGTGAAATTATTTCATTTTTAAAAGGATTTGCTAATCTTATGCATATGAAAATTGTTATTATGTCAGCGACATTGCCTAATTTGGAAGTACTAACGAATAATAAAATGGAAACAGTCAGATTGATTGAACACAGAGAAAAATATTTTAATCATAAAAAATTTGCGAAAAGAGTTCAGGCAGACTACAGTTTGCTTGGATATAAGATAACAAAAGAAGAGCTGCAAGAGCATGTTTTAGCACAAGCGCAAGATGGGAAAAAGATACTAATTGAATTTATAAAGAAAAAAAGTGCAGAAGAATTTTATCGTAATATACGGGAAAAGAGTCCGATACCTGTGTTGTTGATGACAGGGGATAGTTGTATATTAGATCGAAAAAGAATTATTCGTCAAACAAAAGAGATGAAATCAGTAATATTAATTGCAACACAGGTGATCGAAGCAGGTGTAGACATTGATATGGATATTGGATATAAGGATATATCCAGACTAGATAGTGAAGAACAATTTATGGGACGAATTAACAGATCAGGGAAAAAAGAAGGAGTAGTTTATTTCTTTGATATGGATGATGCGTCTGTTATATATAAAAATGATGTGAGAATAGAAAAAGATAAAACATTAGAAAATGAGGAGATCAGACAATTATTGTTATTGAAAAATTTCCCGGAATTTTATGAAACCAGAATTCTTCCGTCAATAAAGAAAGAAGGAGAAAAAATAAATGATAAGAATTTAGAGGAATTTTTTTGCGATAAAGTAGCTCTTTTGAATATGCCGGAAGTTGCAAAACGGATGAGATTAATAGATGATAATCGACAGATGATATCTGTATATTTAGGAAGAATCCTTCAAAATGAAAAAGGTGAAAAGATAGATGGACGTGTATTATGGCAAGAATACAAAGGATTAATCGAGAAATGTAAATTAGAATATGCAGAAAAAAAGATAAAACTGCACGATATTCAAAGCCAGATGAATGGATTTATATATCAATTTAGTAATCAGATTAAATTACAAGAAGACGAGCAGATTGGAGATATATTTTTCATCGAAAACGGAGAAAGATATTTTGATGAAAATGGAGTGTTGATGAAAGAATTATTTGAAGATAATACAGATCTATTTATATAAAAGAAGGAGCAATGAAATGCGGATAAATGGTACTTTGATAAACTATTATTTCCATTGTAAACGTCAATGTTATCTTCACGGTAATCGCCTGAATTTAGAGGATAATAGTGAACAGGTAAAAATAGGAAAGGCAATTCATGAAGAGAAAGCTGAAGGAAAAGAAAATGCGGAAATTGCTATTGATAATATTAGGCTGGATAAATTAACGAAAGAATATTTAACGGAAGTAAAAAAGTCTGATGCGGATGTTGAAGCATCAAAATGGCAGTTGTTATTTTATCTAAGTGTTTTGAAATCCAAGGGGATAATTCGTAAAGGGAAACTTGAATTTGTGGAAAAGAATAAAAAAGATAAGAAAACACTTATTATAGAGCTGACAGATGAGACGGAAAAAGAATTAAAAGTATACATGGAAGAAATTACAAGGCTGTTGAATGAGGAGAAACCGCCAGAATGTATAAATAAAAATTCTTGCAAAAAATGTGCCTATTACGAGTACTGTTATGTATAAGGTTAGGAGGAGAAAGAATGGGAAGTACAAGATATATTATGTCAATGGGTGAATTAACCAGAAAAGACAATTCATTGTGTTTTCGCAAAAATGGACGAAATGTATATATACCTGTTGAAAATACAAAAGAGATATATTGTTGTAACGAAGTAAGTATTAATACAAAGCTCTTGGATTTTTTATCACAAAATAATATTATTGTTCATTTTTTTAATTATTATGGTGGCTATAGTGGGACATTTTATCCTCGAGATTATTATCTAAGTGGAAAATTAATTGTAAAGCAAGCTGCAAAATATCAGAATGACAGATTGGATATTGCTAGAGCAATTGTTAAAGGGATAGGATTGAATATTTATGAGGTTTTATATCATTATTATAAACATGATAAAAAAGAAGTAAAAGAAACAATAGACTGGATAAAAAAGATTTTTTTAAAACAGGTAGAGCAGGCTGCGAATATAAAAGAGTTATTAGCATATGAAGGTGAGGTATGGCTGAGATTTTACAGTAATTTTAAATTTTTTTTACCAGAAGATTTTGTTATGAATAAACGTGTAAAGCGACCACCGGATAATCCTATTAATGCGTTGATATCATTTGGAAATACATTATTATATACAAAAACAATATCAGCAATTTATCAGACACATCTGGATCAAAGGATAAGCTTTTTACATGAACCGTCAGAAGGAAGATTTTCATTAAGTCTGGATATAAGCGAAGTGTTCAAACCTGTAATTGTATATAGAACAATATTTGATTTAGTAAATAACAGAAGATTACAAGTGGAAAAACATTTTGAAAAGAAGGTAAACTATTGTATTTTGAATGAAGAAGGCAGAAAAATATTTATAGAGGCTTTTGAAGCTCGAATGGAAAGCGTATTTATGCATCCGAAATTGAAAAGGAAAGTTTCTTATCGTACTGCAATAAAATTGGATTGTTATAAATTGATTAAAAATATTTTGGAAGAAAAAGAATTTATTCCGTTTTCATTGAAAGAAGGGATGTAATGAAAAGTAAGAAGCAGTTGAATTATAATTACGCATTCTTGTTTTATGATGTTGGTGAAAAAAGGGTACAAAAAGTGTTCAAGGTATGCAAGAAATATTTGACACATTTTCAAAAATCAGTTTTTCGAGGTGAAATGACTCCTTCGAAGTTTATTGAATTGCGTAGAGAATTGAATAAAGTTATTAATAAGGACGAGGATTTTGTATGTATCATAAAGTTAATGAATGATAATGTATTTGGTGAAGAAATATTAGGAAATGGAGAAAAAGATACAGGAGAGACGTTGATAATATAAATATTTTACCAGGTGTTATTTAAAGAAAATAAAAAAATTAGTTGTAAAATAAGGGAATGTGTGTGATTATTATTTATAAAATAAAAATAGAGTATCGCCTGGTAAAAAGCTAGGAAAAGCTTGAAGATAGGGGATTTTAGATCCTCAGAAAAATGTAAAATGGCGTTAACTCGTTAGATAAACAGTAACATGAGATGTATTGAAATGAATCTTGGAAAAGTAGAAACAACAAAGCAAAGGCGATAAACAGTAACATGAGATGTATTGAAATATCTTGATAGAATTGATGAAACAACACAGGGAAAACGATAAACAGTAACATGAGATGTATTGAAATTGAAACAATTAATAGCATTGGGAAAATGCCAACAGCGATAAACAGTAACATGAGATGTATTGAAATTAAGTTGAAACACAGCGCAAGTCTTAGAATACAGGTGATAAACAGTAACATGAGATGTATTGAAATGAACTGGCACAAGCGGAAACTATGTAGAGTATGCTGATAAACAGTAACATGAGATGTATTGAAATATTAAGAACAAGTTAGATGGTGATGTGGCGGCGAAGATAAACAGTAACATGAGATGTATTGAAATGAGAGCGCAACAGATGGCACAAGGAAAGAGCGAAAAGATAAACAGTAACATGAGATGTATTGAAATCGCTTTTCTGTATTTGTTTTGCATCCATCAAAATTGATAAACAGTAACATGAGATGTATTGAAATCCTAACAAATCTTGGTTTGGTCTTTCTTCTAGTTGATAAACAGTAACATGAGATGTATTGAAATAGCTTATAATCCTCTGGAATAGCACATATAATGTGATAAACAGTAACATGAGATGTATTGAAATAACTTGTATTAGCGGTATAATTTACATGTGGCAACGATAAACAGTAACATGAGATGTATTGAAATGCAATTGCAAAGAGTGGAAGTAGCAAAGGGAAATTGATAAACAGTAACATGAGATGTATTGAAATAACATCTGATAGACAAGTCCCTCGGCCACACACCGATAAACAGTAACATGAGATGTATTGAAATGACCTTGGAAGTTCGATATTTGAGCGCAAGAAACCGATAAACAGTAACATGAGATGTATTGAAATATATAGGCTTCAATGACGGAAAATTTTTTATCGAGGATAAACAGTAACATGAGATGTATTGAAATAAATATCTCTGTGCCATCTGCTTAAGTTCTAAGTCCGATAAACAGTAACATGAGATGTATTGAAATAGCGGTCTATCCAGTGTTTGTCCGCACCCACCGCGATAAACAGTAACATGAGATGTATTGAAATGGAACTATTGCGCGAGTCGGCGGTTACATCTGTAAAGATAAACAGTAACATGAGATGTATTGAAATCAAACCGTGGAAATCTGCCAGTGGCGGTCGAAGTGATAAACAGTAACATGAGATGTATTGAAATGGGGCATACGGTGAAAGTCTTGCATATCGCACAGGGATAAACAGTAACATGAGATGTATTGAAATGCGGTGACATAGATTCAAACAAATTCTTAATCGAGATAAACAGTAACATGAGATGTATTGAAATCGGAACATAAGCGGTGGAAAGTATATCTGGTCGGCGATAAACAGTAACATGAGATGTATTGAAATTTTTTAATTTCTGACAGGAACGGATCCTCCGTAACTGATAAACAGTAACATGAGATGTATTGAAATTCACAGGAACGTTTTGTAGCAAACGGAGGGAAAAAGATAAACAGTAACATGAGATGTATTGAAATAACGACCCTAAAGATCAATATGCTATCCGTGTAAGATAAACAGTAACATGAGATGTATTGAAATTTGTCTTCATCCTCCTTTACATAATCCAGGCATTCTGATAAACAGTAACATGAGATGTATTGAAATCGGTCAAATGTTTGGTAGACGGGCAGATGGACTTAGATAAACAGTAACATGAGATGTATTGAAATAATGGATTTTACGAAACCGGGATTCGCCCGAATGCGATAAACAGTAACATGAGATGTATTGAAATTGTATCACATACCCAGCCAACCCATGCAAACTTAGATAAACAGTAACATGAGATGTATTGAAATGCGCAGTCATAGGACGTAAGAATCTTTTCGTAGAAGATAAACAGTAACATGAGATGTATTGAAATGTGCCTGGAAGACAGTCATGTAAAAGTCATAAAAGGATAAACAGTAACATGAGATGTATTGAAATAAATACTGCTTTCGTCAAGAACGATCCCGACAAATGATAAACAGTAACATGAGATGTATTGAAATGCTGCTGCTGGTCCACATAGATGTCCTCCGTCTCGATAAACAGTAACATGAGATGTATTGAAATGAGTATTCTGCGGATAACGATAACCATCCATTTTGATAAACAGTAACATGAGATGTATTGAAATTCCACACTCTCATATTCGTCTGACTGTAGGATTGTGATAAACAGTAACATGAGATGTATTGAAATACGTTTGTTTCTCTGATAAGAGGATTCTTGATAGGATAAACAGTAACATGAGATGTATTGAAATTTTGCTTTTAACTTCCTTTCTGTTTCCTGTTTTAAAGATAAACAGTAACATGAGATGTATTGAAATAGCGTACATTGATACGATTTCAAATAGGATTTTTGCGATAAACAGTAACATGAGATGTATTGAAATGTCGATGATACTGTAGCTGATTCGCTCCTGTCAAGGATAAACAGTAACATGAGATGTATTGAAATTCGGAGAAGGACTGACAGATGCAGCGTGCGTTGAGATAAACAGTAACATGAGATGTATTGAAATATCTCTTTTTCAAGTACCGAGATTTTCTCAACAGTGATAAACAGTAACATGAGATGTATTGAAATGTTAGAAGCACAGTTCAATACATGGTTCGATTCGGGATAAACAGTAACATGAGATGTATTGAAATTCGGCAATGATATTGTACCATAATTTTTCAGCACCGATAAACAGTAACATGAGATGTATTGAAATTCCAATGCTAACTCTTCTCTTACCTTTCCTGCTATGATAAACAGTAACATGAGATGTATTGAAATATTCGATTATGTTACAACCGAACAAACAACAGAAGATAAACAGTAACATGAGATGTATTGAAATAGTGAATATGATATCGTAGAACGTTTTGCAAAAAGATAAACAGTAACATGAGATGTATTGAAATAATCTTTTTTGCAGTTCATTATTCCCTGTAATCTGGATAAACAGTAACATGAGATGTATTGAAATAAACTGATTGACGGAACTGTGTACGAAGCGAAAGAGATAAACAGTAACATGAGATGTATTGAAATAGAATCCTCTGGCCAGTCTGGTCGTGTGCTCCTGTGATAAACAGTAACATGAGATGTATTGAAATAGTCTTGTCAAGATCTGTTCGATGATATCCGGATTTGATAAACAGTAACATGAGATGTATTGAAATGACGGTCCTTATACTGGATTCTATGATGGCGGAGGATAAACAGTAACATGAGATGTATTGAAATCACAAAAGGTTGTAAAGTGCCAAAACGGAAAAATAAGATAAACAGTAACATGAGATGTATTGAAATTTCTTCGATCTCTCCTCTCCGCTTAGCTTTGTGTACTGATAAACAGTAACATGAGATGTATTGAAATGCTCTACGACCTTAACAGCAAGTTAGTAGATACCGATAAACAGTAACATGAGATGTATTGAAATTATCCTGTACACTTGTCACAACGCTTTACCATTTTGATAAACAGTAACATGAGATGTATTGAAATGAGGATTCCGTGACGATAATTTTGACATGACTGGGGATAAACAGTAACATGAGATGTATTGAAATGAATGAAACAGGACAAGTATGATGGTGTTTTATGTGATAAACAGTAACATGAGATGTATTGAAATCCGTCTACATATTCCGTTTTCACACATACCGGAACGATAAACAGTAACATGAGATGTATTGAAATACGAAATTCACTTAACTCTCTCAGAGTGCTTCAAGATAAACAGTAACATGAGATGTATTGAAATGTAATATAGTAATGACTGGACTCTGAAATCTTGGCGATAAACAGTAACATGAGATGTATTGAAATGCTAATACATATATACAGGATATTGTTATTGATAGGATAAACAGTAACATGAGATGTATTGAAATTTGTGTAATACCGGTATTTGTATCCAGTGAATTTATGATAAACAGTAACATGAGATGTATTGAAATGTAGGACCATGTAATCATTCTTCTTGAACCAGGTCTGATAAACAGTAACATGAGATGTATTGAAATTTTGTCGTTATGATTTCTTTTGAATCCCAATTGCGATAAACAGTAACATGAGATGTATTGAAATCCCCTGTTGCTGTTGCTGGCTCAGTGATTCTGTCGATAAACAGTAACATGAGATGTATTGAAATACGAGCGTATTAAACAATTTGATGAAAAAGGCATGATAAACAGTAACATGAGATGTATTGAAATGGCATTACAGAGAGAAAAAGCTCATGGAGCAGATGGGATAAACAGTAACATGAGATGTATTGAAATCATATTCCAGCAAATACTCATAGAGGCTCTTATTGATAAACAGTAACATGAGATGTATTGAAATGTGAAGCGTTCCTGGAACTGTGCCAGAAGATTGAGGGATAAACAGTAACATGAGATGTATTGAAATACAGATAGAGAGTTTGAGATAATCTGAGCAGTGTTAGATAAACAGTAACATGAGATGTATTGAAATGCGGATTGAAACATCTCACATGAGTGAAACTGAAGATAAACAGTAACATGAGATGTATTGAAATGACAGCAATCGCAGGCATAAACGCCCCTGTGGTGGCGATAAACAGTAACATGAGATGTATTGAAATTGGGACAAATTGTTTTTATTCTTTCTACAGTTCCAGATAAACAGTAACATGAGATGTATTGAAATTGGTAAGAGCGTTTCGTATCAGAATCAAGAACGGGATAAACAGTAACATGAGATGTATTGAAATTCCGTCCTTATGTTGTTCCAATCTACAGAACGTAGATAAACAGTAACATGAGATGTATTGAAATAAGCATGGTGCGTTGATTTCTCCGTGTTTTAGGTTGATAAACAGTAACATGAGATGTATTGAAATTCCTCCATTCGGAATAAATACACTTCGTCCGCCCGATAAACAGTAACATGAGATGTATTGAAATATTTGCATATGGATTATGACGACCCAATACAATATGGATAAACAGTAACATGAGATGTATTGAAATGATGCAATTAGGGAAGAATTAACCGGAAAAGTAGGATAAACAGTAACATGAGATGTATTGAAATGACGATACCGAACGCGATAGATACGGTTGTTTCGGATAAACAGTAACATGAGATGTATTGAAATGGAGAAGAAGAGGATGCAAGAGTGCGCTTTTACTGATAAACAGTAACATGAGATGTATTGAAATTCCGAAGAGTTAACTATAGCCAACAGTCCAGACATTGATAAACAGTAACATGAGATGTATTGAAATTTGATTGATGCAATTTCAAAATCTTGGAATGCATGATAAACAGTAACATGAGATGTTGTAAATGATAAAATAAATATGTACATTTAGTGGAAAATAAAAATGTACAATCAAGGTTAGCATGCTATTGTATTCATGGAGGTGTTATCCATGAACGAAGCATTAAAGACTCAGCTCAAAATTCTCAAATTGAGTGATATAAAACCAAACTTTTCAGAACTTGCACGGTTTTATGATCTGGATCGCAGAACTGTCAAAAAGTATTATGACGGATATGAAGGCAAAGCTGCTCACAGAGATAAATCAAGCAAACTGGATAAACATTATGATCTCATCAAACAGAAACTTTCTATCAGAGGTGCGAATGTCCGCGCTGTGTATGAGTTCATTCTTTCTGAGAGGGATCCAAATATCGGTATCTTTGCTGATAGATAATAATATAAGATGTATTAAAATCGACGGAATAGATATAGAACGGGCGATTTGAGAACAGATAAACAGAAATCAAGGATATTTTGAAAATAGTTGTTAAGTAATATCGGAAACTAAAAAATAAAATATAAGCTGAAACTTTTGATTAGTGCACGATTGAAAAATTATCAGTCACAATAGGATTACTATCAACCACTTTTCCCAACCATTAAAAAAGGACTGCATTATTAGGGAGGAGTGCAGCCCTGAGGAAAAAGTTATGAAAAAGATTTAAAGTGTTTGTTCTCTTGAACAATTCCTAGTATAGAATTGAATTGTGATAAAACTGTGATGGAATTAGGAAGAAATTGTTAACAAATTTAGAACATAAAATAAAATACGATCAGATGCACCATAAACCGGGACAGTGTTGAAATCAAAAAGTCCGGGTGTTAGAATTACAACAGATGCTATAGCAGAAGATATATAACAGAAAGATATCAAAGAACACAAGAAAGAACACAGAATAGACGAACATACATCAAGGAGGAATACACCATGCGGATCCTAATCTACGGCGCCGGAGTCATCGGAAGCTTCTACGCATCCAGATTCGCCAAAGCGGGACTGGATGTAACAGTCTTAGCAAGAGGGCAGCGGTTAAAAGAATTACAGGGACACGGTCTATGGTACAGAGGCAAGACAAGAACGCATAAAGTTGAGGTTAAGACGATCAGTGAGTTAAAGCCGAATGACCGCTACCAGTTTATTTTCCTGACCGTACGTGAGAATCAAGTAGAAGAAGCACTGGAAGATATCAGTAAGAATAAAAGTCCGAATGTTGTCACTATGGTCAATACGATCAAACCATATGGCAGATGGGAGAAAATCTGCGGAAAAGGCAGGATCCTTCCGGCATTTCCGGGAGCGGGCGGCTGTATCGAAGGTGGGATTCTGGATGCACAGCTTCTGCCAAGAGCAATCCAGCCGACAACATTCGGTGAGATCGGAGGAAGAAAGAGCAGTAGGGAAGAAGCACTGGCATACATATTTAGAAAAAGCCACATTCCATATCAGATCGTTCCGGAAATGCATCACTGGCAGATCTCACATCTTGGCGTGATCATTCCGCTGGCAGATGCTTATTACCAGAGCAGGCATCCGGAAAAAATCTGTGCAAATGAAAAATTGATGACGCTGACAGCTTATCGGATGAAAAAGAACCTGAAGTGGATCGCCCAAAAGGGAATGTTGTGCCCGGCAAAGCTTTATATGATCAAAGATATGCCAACGGGAATGCTGGCAGGGGTTTTAAGCAGAGTATATCAGAGTGAATTTGGCAACAGATTTCTTTACCGACATGCGATGCATGCACCGGAAGAATTCCAGCGGCTGCATCAGGAATTCTATAATTATATGAAAACGCATACGAAAGAGAGTAACAAAGCATGATAAGACCGATTATGAAAGATATATTTTTCCTGAACCAGAGATCCGAGCCGGCAACAGAGGCGGACAAGCAGGTTGCAGTGGATTTGTTAGATACATTGAAAGCGCACGAGGAAGGCTGTGTCGGCATGGCAGCGAATATGATTGGCGTGAAGAAATGTATCATAGCCGTCAATATGGGATTCATGAATGTGGCAATGTACAATCCGAAGATTGTAAAACGTTCCGGAAAATATGAGACGGAGGAAGGCTGTCTTTCCCTTACTGGTGTGAGAAAATGCACCCGGTATCAGGAGATTGAAGTGGAATATCAGGATATGAATTTCAAAAAACAGAGACAGAAATATACCGGATGGACGGCGCAGATTATTCAACATGAGGTAGATCATTGTCACGGTATTGTGATATAGTCATGCGCTGGTGTTGTATCATTGACACAAAGATATATATTAGGATTAGTCATAATATTTTGCCGTAATATTTCCCACTACCTTATTGACACAACTGTATCAAAAGCATACAATAAAACTAGATTGTTAATAAAATAACACATGAAACGTAAAGATTACAGGAGGGTAATATCATGGCAAAGATTTTATGTAGTCCAAGTAAATATGTACAGGGTGCAGGAGAGATGAAGAAGCTGGGTGAATATGCTCAGAAGTATGGCAAGAAGGCACTTGTACTGATCACGGAATCCGGATACAAACGTATCGGAGACGTTGTAAATACTGGATTTGAAGGATACGAGATCACACCTGTATATGAGTATTTCAACAGAGAATGCAGTAAGAATGAGATTAACCGTCTGGTAGACATTATGAATGAAAAAGGCTGTGATGTCGTGATCGGTATCGGTGGTGGTAAGATCCTGGATACAGCCAAAGCAGTTGCTTATTACAAAGAAGCTCCGGTTCTGATCTGCCCGACAATCGCATCGACAGACGCACCTTGCAGTGCACTGTCAGTTATTTATACAGATGATGGCGTATTCGAAGAGTACTTATTCCTTCCGGCTAACCCAAATATGGTTCTGATGGATACCGAGATTATTGCAAAATCACCGGTAAGACTTACGGTATCCGGAATGGGTGATGCACTGGCAACATATTTTGAAGCAAGAGCCTGTCAGGCAAGCGGGGCAACAACATGTGCCGGCGGACAGGTTACACAGGCAGCAATCGCACTTGCAAAACTTTGTTTTGACACTCTGATGGCAGAAGGTGTAAAGGCAAAACTTGCCCTGGAAGCAGGAGCATGTACACCGGCTGTGGAAAAAGTCATCGAAGCCAACACATTACTGAGCGGTATTGGATTTGAGAGTGGCGGACTTGCAGGAGCACATGCAATTCATAATGGATTTACCGTACTGGACGAGTGCCACCATATGTATCACGGTGAGAAGGTTGCATTCGGAACGATTACGCAGCTGGTACTGGAGAATATTCCGGCAGAAGAACTGGAAGATATCATTGACTGGTGTATCGAACTGGGACTGCCTGTGACATTAAAAGAACTGGGAATCACAGAAGTGACGGACGAGAAACTGATGGCAGTTGCAACAGCAGCCTGCGCAGAGAACGATACGCTTCATAATATGCCATTCGAGGTAACACCGGAGACTGTATGTGCAGCAATCAAGGCAGCAGATGCATACGGAAAATATTTCCTCGGAGAATAGTCAAGAATCTGTGAAAATAAAAAATACATAATAAATACAGAGAATCTGCCATTGACAGGTTCTCTGTATTATTTTGCAGAATCATTCTGTATATGAATCTGAAAATTTCGGTAGATTTCAAGAATAACTTAACATCTTTTTTACAAAAATATCGAGTAAATTCAATATTTTCATACTATACCTGAAAATGTACAAAAAACAAAATCAGAAAGTGTGAGAAATATCTATGATCAAATCCTATGTTATTGATACCAATATTTTAATCCAGGCACCTTATGCATGTCAGTGTTTTGAAGAAAACAGGGTGATATTGCCATTGGTTGTATTAGAAGAACTGGACGGCCTGAAGAAAGCAGAAGGAGAAAAGGGAGCAAATGTAGTCCTTTATGTTATCAGATTACAATGTCTGCAGAAGAATGTGAGCGTTCCGAACTTGCGATGGATGCGATTCACAGATTATAGACATAGATTATAGAATTAGAAGGGAACGAAATAAAATTGAGCAAAGTAACATATAAAGCAATCAAAAATATGCCGGAGGTGAATGCCCATATTGAGCAGGGAAATAGGGTACTTGGAGCACTTGGGTTTACCGAACATTCCAGAGGACATGCAGTAAAAGTGGCGGAAACTGCCGGAAATATTCTGGAAAAATTAGGGTATAACCAGCATACGATCGAGCTTGCCAGGATAGCGGGCTATATGCATGACATGGGAAATCTTTGACAAACATGACCGGGTGAATTATGCTGCAGTGGCATCCAGTCTGCATGTAAATGTCGAAAAGCAGGTGATTCTGCTGGAGATTGAACTGGATGAAGGAATCTGTTCTATATTAGATTATTTTGAGATTTTCTTACAGCGTATGCTGATGTGCAAGCGTGCGGCAGAGATGCTGGGAATGAAATTCAAGATGAAAGCGAACGGGAATAAGATCTGTTAATCGGATGTGACAAATGAGGGAAAATTGGAAGATGATTTCATAGAACTAGTGATTGACATTCCCTGAAAGACAGTGCTATAATACAACCCTAAAATGAATGTGGATTTTTCTGGAGCAATCTATTTTTCGCCACATGGTTACTGAGTAGAAGTAACCATGTGGTTTTTTGTTGTTACATATTCAGTTGAAACAATCTGTGACAAGATGGGAAAATAGAGAAAAGCATTGCAAAGATCCGCAATAGAATTAGAAGATTAATAGATAGTACATATGAGAGAAAGGGGATATATATGGATCAGACATATATGAAAGAACAACCGGTATTAAAATTGATCGTATCGATGGCACTGCCGATGGTCATTTCTATGATGGTGAGTTCACTTTATAATATTGTAGACAGCTTCTTCATCGCCAGGATCAGCGAAGATGCCATGACGGCGTTATCACTGGTGTATCCAGTGCAGAATCTGATCAATGCGGTGATGATCGGATTTGGAATCGGAATCAATGCGGTCATCTCATTTTATCTTGGAGCGCAGGATAAAAAGATGGCAGACAGGGCGGCAACACAGGGAATGCTGCTAGGGACGATTCACGGAGTCGGATTTATGATTCTGGGAATTGCCGTAATGAGACCGTTTTTACAGATGTTTACGGGAAATGCACAGATTGTGGACTATGGTGTGCGTTATTCGAGAATTGCATTTTTATTTGCTACGGCATTATCTTGGCAGCTGGTATTTGAGAAGACGTTTCAGGCGGTCGGACGTATGGTGGAGTCAATGACTTGTATGATGTCAGGTGCGATTATCAACATTATCCTGGATCCAGTCCTGATCTTCGGACTTGGACCATTTCCGAAGATGGGAATCGAAGGAGCCGCACTTGCAACAGGAATCGGACAGGCAGCAGGAGCAGTATTGTACCTGATCTTTTATATCGTGAATCCGCTTCCGGTGAAATACAGAAAGAAATATCTGAAGGCTGATTTGAAACTGTGGAAAAAATTATATGTAATCGGAATTCCGGCAAGCCTGAACCTGGCACTTCCGTCGCTTTTAATCTCTGTATTGAACGTAATACTTACAGGCTATGGGGAAGTCTACGTATTCGTTCTCGGAGTCTACTATAAGCTGCAGACCTTCCTCTACCTTCCGGCAAATGGAATCGTGCAGGGAATGCGTCCGCTTCTCGGATATAATTACGGAGCGGGAGAGCATAAGCGTGTACATAAGATCTTCCAGGATGGCCTGATCCTGGTACTCGTGATGATGGCAGCCGGAATGGCAATCTGTCTGGCAGTTCCGGGACAGCTGATGGGATTATTTACAGCGAATCCGATAACGATGAAGGCCGGAAGTGTGGCACTCAGAGTCATCAGTCTTGGATTCCTTGCTTCATCGGTATCGGTTATCTGCAGCGGGGCATTGGAAGGTCTTGGAAAAGGTGTGCATTCACTGATCATTTCGTTATGCAGATATGTGGTTGTGATTATTCCGGTGGCATTCATTGTCAGCCGTTTTATGGGAGCGGTCGGAGTGTGGCATGCGTTCTGGATCACGGAAGTGGTGACTGCGGTGATTGCGTATGTGGTGTATCGGAAAGGCGTGAAGGGATAGTAGAATAGATAGCGAAAGAGATCATATAAGAGTAGAGAATATAAAATAAGAAGTGGGAAGTTAAAAGTCAGAAAGTTTTTTCAGATCTGAATAATCTGAATGTGATTACTTCTACATCTCAGGAATATGAGACCAGTTTTGGATTTACGGAAGAAGAAGTATTTTATGTCCGATCACATGGACCATTGCCGAGTCACTGGGAGCGGATCCGAGAGCCGTCGTCATTGCAGTGTTCATTGTATTGCCGATCTTTTATCCATTTTATTAATTCCTCAATTTTTATAAATATGAACAGGGATGTCGTACGAAATGATGTGTGCGGCAGCCCTGTTCTTTTGCGCAAAAAGGGCAGGTAAAGACAGAGAAAATTGTAAAAGAAGAGACTACAGGTTTGCGTTGACTGACTAATTGAATAAAGAGTATAATAAACCTATTGATACAGACGGAGTGATCGATATCTATCCGAATGTAAAGAGAAGAAAATACAGGGAAGAAAATAAAAAAAGAATGACTCTGACTGCAAGGTAAGTCCCGAGCAGGAATAGTTATGAATTCGTTTCATTAAAAAGTAGTTAACAGCAGGTTATGTTACAGCACGGTATACAAAATCAGGCGATTTCTAACATGAAAGAGAGCCATTTGGGTATACCGTGCTTTATTATATCTAAGTATACAAGAAAAACTTTCAAAGGTAAGTTTTCAGCAATAAGAACATGCAGGAGGAACACACATGTTAAAAGTAGCAATCTACGGCAAAGGCGGCATCGGAAAATCTACCGTCACATCCAATCTGGCGGCAGCATTTGCCACGATGGGGAAGAAAGTAATCCAGATCGGCTGTGACCCGAAGGCAGATTCGACGATGAACCTGCTCGGCGGGGAACCGTTAAGACCGGTCATGAATTATATGAGAGAAGAAGATGAGGAACCGGAGAAACTGGAAGACATTGCAAAAGAAGGATTCGGAAATGTCTTATGTATCGAGACGGGAGGTCCGACACCGGGACTTGGCTGTGCAGGAAGAGGGATCATTGCGACATTCCAGTTATTAGAAGATTTGAAATTATTCGAGACCTATAAGCCCGATGTCGTTCTGTATGACGTACTCGGGGACGTGGTCTGCGGTGGATTCGCAGCACCGATCCGGGAAGACTATGCGGAAAAAGTTCTGATCGTGACATCCGGGGAGAAAATGGCACTCTATGCGGCAGACAACATTTCCAAAGCAGTAAAGAACTTCGAGGACAGAAGCTATGCAAGAGTGTTCGGAATCGTACTGAACCACAGAAATGTAGAAAATGAGACCGAAAAAGTAGAGACATTTGCAAAAGAGCATGGATTTGACATCGTGGGAGAGATTCCAAGAAGTGATGAAATTAACCGTTGCGAAGATCAGGGGAAGACGGTGATCGAGGGCAATCCGGAATCGGACATCAGTAAATGCTTCTATGATCTGGCGGAAATATTATGGAAAGATGAGGAACAGGTATGAGAGGGACTGCCTATTATTGTACGGTAGAAGAATTACAGAAGCGGGGAAGGGATGACATTCCGGAGCAGTTCCGTTCGAACACGCATCTGATCTACAGTTCTCCGGCGACGCTTGCGTTCAACTCGCCGGGAGCGGAAGGATTCGGTGTGAAAAGGGCCGGGCTTGCAATTCCGGATTCGATCATGCTGATCGTGGCACCGGGATGCTGTGGGCGGAATACATCCATGATTAGTTCCATGCCACAGTATGAGGACCGTTTCTTCTATTTGACGATGGACGAGACAGACATCGTAACGGGAAGACATTTGAAAAAAGTACCGAAGGCCGTGCAGGAGATCTGTGACAGTCTTGCGAAGAAGCCATCGGTTGTGATGAT
>QWCH01001559.1_pt1 | contig 50794 bp, 44 predicted proteins | sample 1972671 | NCBI WGS metagenome assembly QWCH01 (sample SAMN09866713, study PRJNA288562) | Human gut metagenome isolate term3_stool, whole genome shotgun sequencing... | isolation source: gut | host: Homo sapiens | place: USA: California
CTATTGAATAGATAGTTTCCAGTGTTAGAAGATATATTAGATAATAAAGAGTCTTTAAAATTTGTTCCATAAATTCCACTTTGTATAGTTGAGCTTGATGCTAATAATATATTGGTAAAAAATAGACTTATAAATAGTAATAAATTTAAGATAAATTTCATTTTTTACTCTTTTTGTATTTTTCAATCAATTCTCTTTCTATTTTATCAATTCTTTTAAATTCTTTATTTTTCTTTTCTTGTTCTTCTTTTTCAAATTCTTTGTAATCTTGTAGCTCTCCACCACATTTTGGGCAAATTTTATCTTTATCTTTTACATCAACATAATTATAAACTTTATGGCATTTTTTGCAACGCATAAAATCTGAATGTTTTGAGTTATAAAAAATTCCTATACATATAAAAATAATTCCTATAGCCATAGAGGTTATAGACATTTGTATGGATGGTTCTATCCAGCCGGTATATTTTATATAAATTTTTCCACCGCAAAAAGACCAAACGGCTTCTACAATAAAAATAATTCCTAAAAAAACATAAGAAAAACTATTCAATTTATTCTTCATCTCGTTTTTTAATATTTTGATACATATTTTTAATAATAGCTCCCAATGTTCCTTTTTGTGTCCCTGGCGTTGTGCTATCATTAAATATATCATTTGCAATTTCAAGCCCAGCTGTTCCATATATCCAAACTCTATGATCTGATATAGCATTTCCAAACCAATAAGCATTATTAGGTATAGTATAATTTATTGGTTTTGTTGTTGATATAGATTTATTATTTACAAACATTTTATAATTTCCTGTAAGTTTTTCATTTTTTATTTGTCCATATATTGGTTGCTTGGTTATGTTATCATATCCAATTCTTTTAATGCAGTTTTTATTTTATCCTTTGTAATCAAACCATTAATTTCAGGATTTGCAAAATCAAATATAATTTCTTGTAAAATTTCTTCTTCAAAGCCTAAATCATCTCTGCATTCTATTAAATTCGCCCATTCTTCAAGCTCTTTAAAAGTAATATTTTCTTTTAAGGCTCTGTTTAAAATTTGCTTTATATCATTCTTTGTTATTATATATAATTCAAATTTACTATCAAAATTTAAATTTGAAATTTCATTTTTTATGTTTTTTAAAGATTTGTTAAATTTTATAAGATTTTTCAAAATTTGTTTTTTATCATTTGATGACATTAAATTTATCCTTATCACGTGCTATTGTTTTAATAAACTTTTTTGTCATAAACCATTAGCGCAATTATACTGCGCTTTTAGGATTTATTTATATTTTTTATTTAATTTTATTTAACTAGCGTAAAATTTAATAAATTTTCATTAATTACTCATACGCAAAATCTTCTATTTTAAAGCCGCAAATTTCTATTATTTCTTCAGCTGTTTTTCTTAGATCAGCCCAAGTTTTATTGTTATAGACAAAATCATATACATTTTTACCTGCAAATATTTCATTGTAATTATATTCTTTCATTTTGCGTATTAGCTTTTTAATAATTTCTATCTGTCTATCTGTAAAATAAATTGTATTTTCAGACTCTAAACTTTGCTTTAACGCGCTATAAACCAATTCACATATTTCTGCGGGAGATTCATGCACATCATCAGTTGCATGAACTATATATTTGTCTTGATATTTAAGTGAAGCAAGCCAACACAATCGTATCATCAAACAACCTTTAAAACCTATCATAAAATCTCCTGTTTATTTAAATTTGGATTGCCATATATTGATATATGTCCATCATTTGAATTCCTATTAACTATATTTCCGCTATTGTTATAAAATTTTTTACCTTTATCATCCGCTTGTATTCTTAATACCCAACCTACATTTGAATTTTTTCCGATGGGAGCTTTGATATCTGGCGCATGAATTCTAATTCTTTCAATACCTGCTTTATCTACGAATTTTATACCCTGACCCAAATTTTGCGGTAACATTTTCCATTCTTTTGGAACTCTTGAAAATATTTCTTCAACTGTCGCACCCTCAAGTCCTGTAAAATCTCCTACAAACTTTGATGTTCCTTGTTTAGACAATGTCTTAGGTAATACTATAACACCATTTGAAGTAGAAATTATAGCATTATCAGCACCTTTTGCAATCTTACCTGTTACATTAACATTTTTTAACTTTCCTATTTTAGAAGTTTTAGCAACTGTCCCCCCTATTGGAACCAATATTTCGCCAGGTATCTTATATGTTCTATAATTGATTGAGTTTTGATCGTTTATTATACTGTCTATAAAATTTTTAGAGCTAAATTCATTTATACTTGATGCTATAGCATCTTTTGTTTGTAATGGATTAGATATAGCTGTGTATATATCATTTACGAAATCTATTGGATGAAGTATCCATATACCACTAGGATTTGCTATCATAAGATCAGCTTTATCTCCTGCTATTTCTATATTTCCTTTTAAGCTACTTTTTTTATTTGAGTTTATTTTATTTACTTAAGATTTATTTTTAAATGAAAACTCGGCTTATTGTTTGAAGTCTCTTTTGTATATTTTTTATAAATTTAAACATTTAACAACTCTTAATTATTGAATTAACAAATTATACTAAAATTTTTCAATTAATTCTTCTCTGGTTTTTTTAAAAGAAAATACCAAGTAGTTAGTCAATGTAGGATATAATAGTTCTCTTAGCATAATCAATCTCTACATCCAACATTTTATATTTCCAAAAATAAAATTATATGTTGATTTATAATTAAAATGCTTCAATTAAATCCGTCCAAAAAGGAATATACTTATACTGATTTATATTTGCATTAGGATGCTTCGTGCCAAATTCAATCATAAAATATTCACTTAAATTTCTTGCATAATATATAATATCTGTGTAATGTATAGACAATATAGGCGGATTTTTATCATCTATAATCGGTACAAATCTATGCATAAAAACCGGTATGATTTTTGGAGCTTTATTATACTCTTTTAATATTATAGATTTTCTTTCACATAAATCTTTTGGCATTTTACCCCATTTATTTACCCAATAGCTATCATCTGGCATATATTCATTGCAAGGCGCATTGTTTATGTATTCAAAAAAATAATTCATCATATTTTTAATTTCCGAGACATTAATACTGGATAAATCTCTCCAATTATAAAACCCCCTGGAAACAGGCAAAGCTTGTGATAAAAACATTCTTAAACTATATGGAAAATTAAAATTATAAATTTTTTCTATTTTTTTAAATTCTTCTTCTTCTAGTCCTGCATCAAATTTTATATCTTTATTTTTTAAAAAACTAATAATATCTTCAAACATTATTTTATCCTTAAAAAGCTTTTATAATGATCGCTTGTATACCAAACTGAATTATCATCACCTATAATGAATTTCATTACTTTCTAAATCGCACACTAACGATTTTCTTTCTAATTATATCTTTTAAATTCATACAAAATTATCACCATTTTTGGTTAGGCTTGCATTTAATACAATATCACTAAAATTCTCTAACTCCAAATAATTCTCACCAGCAACATTATAAATTTCTAATTCTTTTATATTTTTCGTCCAATGTAATAAAAATTCTGTCTCAAAATGTTTATCGCTAAAAACAAGCATCTCTAAAGCTGGTGTCGGAATATTGCTATCATCAAACAAGCTAGATTCTATATCTAAAACATAAGCTATAAAACCAATTTCTCTTTCTATACGTCTTAATACAGCATTTTTTAATTGGTATAAAAGCTTTTTCCTATAAGGTACTTGACATTTCAGCATAATATCTAAAAATTTATTTAATTCAGGTGGAAAATTAAAATTTGAAAATACATAATTATTTTTTTTCATAATATGCCCCTATTTCATCTCCAAAATAGAAATATTTTTAAAATTATAAATGTATAAACATTGTTCCAATTTCATTTTTTACTCTTTTTGTATTTTTCAATCAATTCTCTTTCTATTTTATCAATTCTTTTAAATTCTTTGTTTTTTCTTTTCTTGTTCTTCTTTTTCAAATTCTTTGTAATCTTGCAACTCTCCACCACATTTTGGGCAAATTTTATTTTTATCTTTTACATCAACATAATTATAAACTTTATGGCATTTTTTGCAACGCATAAAATCTGAATGTTTTGGCGTGTAAATTATCAACAATAAACCTGCCACAATAAATACTAAACCAGCTAAAATAAAATAATTACCCAAATATAGCGGTTCATAGTAGTGAAAAGTAAATTCCTTTGTTGTATAAATTTCAAAGCCACTGATTATAAAAACTATTCCGCAAAGAATATAAACGAATTTATTCAATTGAAAATTAATAAATTTCATTTTTTTCATTTCAATATATATATAAGCCAACCCTAAAATTATAACAACAATACCAACTGGAATATTTAACCCATATGGTATGGTATCGCCTTTTGGTATACCAAAAGGTGTTATTGCAGGATTTGGATCTAAAAATATTGCAATACCTCCACAGATAATTATTATGCCAAATATGTAATTCATTATTTATTATATAGCCATTTATAGGCAAATTTAAGAACATATAATAAATTATCACTGCTTGCATTTGCTTCAAAGAAAAAACTATCCGCTTTTATATATATCCAAGACTCTTTATTATCCCAAAGATAGTCTATTTTTTGCTTAATAGTTTTGCTTTTTATGTTTAAGCTTATGATATCGGATATATCAAAATTAAATTTATCACATTCTTTTTTATATAAATTTAGTTTAGTCATATACTTACCCATTAGTTTTTCATAATTAATCTGTTTTAACTCCAAGTCAATATCGGCTTTTCTTCTTAAGTGAATGTCTTCTGCCCATTTTTCACCATTTACTAAACTTTCAAAAAAATTATTTTTATCTTCTGCCATCTCTTTATATGAGATAATAATCTCATTTTTATTTTTTGAATATATCCAGTTCTTATATGGAATATCAAAATTTATAATTCGAAGGTATTCGCAACTGTCATATAGCGGATAACTGTTATCATGATCCCATTGTGTGAAATATTGAATTTTTTGCAAGTTATCATGCGAAATATATATGCGTATGCCATAAACTATGTAATGGCTTTTAAAAACCAAAATATCATCACTATGTTTTATACATTTTACTTTCATTTTTACCTTTCGTCTTTAAATTTAAAATCATCTACCGAAACTTAAAAAATATGTTTGATAAGTATTGACATCTATTTTATAGTCAATAAAATCTTTCATTAACTCCAAAAAAATTATTATAAATCACAAAACTACCTCTTTTTATTACATTATTTCAATAATTTTTAACTAAAAAAATCAGCTCTGTTTTTTGGAAATCTTATCAGCGGTTTTTCCGATAATTTTAAAATATCAACATCCGATAATAATGATTCATCCTTATAGGCACCTAAAGTTGCTTCGCACAGTATTTCATCTTCATCATAAAAATGAATTTCAGCTATATTTCCTACAACATTATCAAGCCTATCTTTTTTTGGTGAATAATAAAAATCAAAACTTCCACTTTTATCGGGCCATTTTTGTATAAAATCACTAAATTTATATTTAATATTTAAATATGGTGCCTTTAAATTTTCTAATAAAATTTCCACTAATAATTTTTCAGATGCATTAATTTTTTTAATATTATTTTTCAACTGTTATCCTTCCAATATTATATGTTCCATCTTGCAATTTATAAACTCTATATTCCAAATTATATTTACCAAGTTTAATTTTTATAGCTTTTTTGATTTTTATCAATTTTAGAAATAAAATTATTTCTAATTTATTTTTTAACCATATTGTCATATTAATACTTTTTAACAAATTCCTTCTCTCTATCATCTAATCCGTTCCAATTTCCTCTTAAAACATTATTGTAATAAAACCTAAGTCTGCTTATTGCATAAGTATTGTTGTTATCTGCTTTGTCTAATAACTTATTTATACATTCTTTTGATGGATTGTAATATAATCTATCACTAAAATACTCTTGTGGAAAATTACAATATGATTTTTGTTTTAAAACACCTATAAATGCTACACATATAAATACAATCATACAAATCATAAAAAAATACAGTGTGAAATAAAGTATTTTTTTTATAATAGCTATTAAACGTGATAAGAAATGCAATACTATTTTCATATTACTCCCTCCTATTGATTTTTTGGTATGAAAATTTTCATTTCAGCTCCTTGATCTTTATCAGGATTGTTATACAATGGCACATAAGGATAATAAAGAAAATGTCCAGTTGAAGCTTTTACTTTTAAACCCGATATATTTGCTAAATCTTGTGCAAAAGAAGAGTCAAAGTCCTTAGGGTTTTTATTTATACCCAAATCACAAACATATAAATCAATTTGTTGTGCTGTTTTATTTCTATATTTTGGTAAATTTTTAATATATTTATTAAAAAATTCATTTGAATTCAATTTTAAGTCAGAATTCTTCTTTTTTACTTCATCATGGATAAAACCAATTTGTCCATGTCCACCAACTGTAATTATGCTTGCATCATTAAATGGAAATTCCTTATAAAATTTTGCGGAATAATAAAACTCCGTATCATATTTTTTATTGAACAAATTTACATCCACATTATCACTCTTACTCATATCTTGCGAGTTAAATTTGTCTAAGTTTGATAATAGTGTATTTTTGGTGTTTGTATTGTTTGTGTAATTTAGATTTGTATTGTTTAAATTTACATTTTCATCTTTTAAATTTAAAGCTTTATTTAAATAATTACTTAAAATTTCACCTTTTATGTTTGCATAGTTGTTTTGAAGATTATCTTGTGGAATAAAACTATTTTGATGAGATTTTATAGCATGAGTTAGTTCGTGTCCTAATGTATTTGTAAACTCATTTATTTATTTCTGGTTCTAGTTTTAAATATTCTTTGCAAATTTCAGAACTTTGATTATTAGCACACTCGCTATACCATTTTAAGATAGCTTCATTGTCATTGCAGAATGGTTTTGATATATGTTTTTTAACATTTTGTTTAAGAAATAAAATTTCATTTTCGTCCATTTTAGTTAAATTTGCTTCTGATATGCATATGTTATATCTAAAATATCCGTCGTAAAAATATAATAGCCTTCTATCAGATTTTAAGTCACCTTTTAATGCTCTTGTAGCTAGGATTGCTTGGCATTTTTGAGATGGGTGGTAGTATTTTCCAAAGATAAAATCTTTTATATCACAAACTGCTCTATCGTGATAGTAAATTATTAAAAAAGCTAATATTAAAATTATGTAAGAAAGTGCTATTATATATGGTGCAATACGTCTTTTTTTAATTTTTTGTTTCATTGGTTATACTCTTTTGTGGATAAAATAAAATTTCTTTCTAAATCTCTATTAAATAAATTTATATCCACATTATCATTTTTACTTATCATCGTCAATAACTTTTTTTGCTTCATCTACTATCTTTTGTTCATCTGGTGAGAATTTAATATTCTTATCTAAATATCTAAAATAATATCTAATCTCATCTTTGGAATAAGATATTTTTTGCAGTTGTCTATCTGTGCAATAAACAAAGCGTCCGCTGGCATTTTGATCGTTTGATAAGCCTTTGATATGTTCAAAATGGCAGGGATCTTCCAAATCTCTATTAAGCTGTTGTATCACAAGCACTGTCCAGCACATCAAAGCACCGGCTATATACATAGTCACCAAAAGCACAAGCTCTCTAAATTTTGTTTTCATTTTTTCTCCTTTTTGATGTTTGGTTTAAAAGCTATCATTCCTTTTTCAGACTTATTAAAAAATGGCAGATGATATACTTGATTGTAATAATAGTATCCATCGGAGCCATATACAGTAATGCTTTTCCCTGTTTTTTTGTAAATTACATTTGATAATTCTTGCGCAAAATTTGTTGAATTACATACACCCAAATATATACTTTCAACTTTTCCTTTTTTCCACGTTTTATCATTTATTATAAAATTATCATAAACTTCTTCAGCGTTATATGCTTTACCTCGTTGCGATCCTATTTTATCACCACCACCGTGTGCTCCTATGTAAAGCTCTCTATATCCACTAATAAATTCTCTTATTACACCGGAAGCATCAGCATTTGAATAAAAATTATAATTTGCACTAGTATCTAACTTCTGATTTGGTGATTGTTTTTCAGAAGATGGTTCATTTGGATCAAATAAATTTATTCTGTTATCACTCTTACTCATATCTTGTGAGTTAAATTTAACAAGATTGTTTTTTAAGGTTTTAGTTGTGTATGAATTACAAATGTTAAATTTTGCATTTGAATTATTTATTAAACTTAAGGTCTTTTTGAAATTTATCATATAGCTTCTAATTTTTTATATATTTTATTTATTCTTATATGTTTTGGTATAAATCTTACTTTTTAGCTTTACCAAATATTATAATGGTGTTATTATTTTCAAACTCATCCTTTAATGAATTTCCACCAATGAAATCTAAATCGCCATCTGTTAGTTTTATAACCCAGCCAAATTTTATTGATTCTTTTATAAAATCCTCGTTTTGTAAATTTGATAGATTGCTAAGCATTTGAGTCGGCGAACTTTTTTCGTAATGCGGAAAATATAACAAAAAACCAAATATTACTAATATAAATAAAAATATAATTTTAATAATTTTCATTGCAAAATCCCAAAAACTATTTTTGTTTTATTATAATCAACTAAAAAATAAGCAAATTCATCGCTGCTTAAGCTTTTGATTTGATTGTTCTGTCTTATAGCCCAAACATAGTTATCTTGTAGTTCTTTCAGTTTATTGAAATTTTTATACATAGCTGGTTCTATCATTGAATATAGTTCTAAATAAGGTAGTTCTTTTACAGGAGTTGATAAAAATTTATATAAAACTATAAATAAAAGAACTATCAACAATATATCTATTTTAGAAATTTTATAATTCATCGTAATCCTTTTGGATAAAAAATAACTCTTTTAGAGTCTTTAATTGGAGCATTATTTATAGGAAAAAATGGAGAATAGCCATATTTCCCTGTATATCCAACAACTGGAATATTTAATTTATTAGATAATTGTTGAGCAACAGAATTATCATTGTTTAATTTTGATCCAATACCTGATTCACACATATATAATTCAACATATCTAATTTTACCGCTTTTCCATTTGTTGGTGTTTTTAATTATATTGCCTAATTCTTCAATAGACATAGTATTGTATAATTTATTTTCATTTAATCCAAATCTACCATCAATTACATTTCCTACGGAACCATGACCACCAACAGTTAAAATTTCATCATCATCATCAAATCTTTTATGCCACCAAGCAGACGTATAAATGGCACTTTCTTTCGAAAAATTTAAAGCTGGATCAAATAAATTCACATCCACATTATCACTCTTACTCATATCTTGTGAGTTAAATTTAACAAGATTATTTTTTAAGATCTTAGTTGTTTGTGGATTGTAGATATCAAGTGTTGTATTTAAGTTTTTTAAATTTATATCTTCATCTTTTAAATTTAAAGCTTTATTTAAATAATTACTTAAAATTTCACCTTTTATGTTAGCATAGTTGTTTTGAAGATTATCTTGTGGAATAAAACTATTTTGATGAGATTTTATAGCATGAGTTAGTTCGTGTCCTAATGTATTTGTAAACTCATTTTCCGTTTTGTTGAGCTAGGTTTTTCATTAAGTAGCTTATGTAGTTTTCTTTTTCATTGATTTGAATAGTTGGGTTTATTAAAGTATCTATAAGCTCTTTGCCGTAGATAGTATTAAACAGATATGAATTATAGTTTTGTCCAACTTCTTCATTGAAATTTAGCTCTTTTGTTTGAATTATAGTTGAAAGAGCTTTAGTTATAGCGGTTGCTTTATTGTAATCATCTTTTATCTCTTTCCTTCCTTCTTTACTAAATAATCTTGTATCTATTGATACATCTATGTTTGAGTTTATGTTTGTATTATATAAATCTTTATTTATTTGATTTGTATCTTTGTTTAGTCTTACTAAGTCATCTAAATTAGATAAGTTATCTGTTTTATTAGATTGAAAATTATCTAACTCATCTTTATTTAAATTTGAGATATCTATGTTTGATACTATTAGATTTCCTTTTCCTATAGTTGCTAATGTTTTTGATGAGTTATAAGTTAAGTCTTTGTTATTAGAATAAGTTGCACTTGTTATTTTAGAGTTTAGATTTGTGTTATTTGTTTTTTGATTGTTTGGTTTATTTTTATCATCTTTATTTAAAGCTACATTTACTCCCACACCTAAACTTGTTTTTTTAGAGTAGTTTGAGTTTTTAAGATTACTAAATGTTAAAGAGCCTGTTTTTAAATTTAGATTTTTATTATCTATAAATATAGTTTTTTTACTTCCATCTTTATCTATTATAGTTTTATACTCTCCTGCTGCTATTAAAGAGCCTTTTAGATTAGTGTTTTGTTGCACATCTATATTTACCTTATCTCCTGTTATACTTGAAAGAACTGTTTGCTTAGTTTTAGAGCTAGATCTATTTTTAGAAAAGTTTGCATTTGCATTTGATAGTTTTGTATCTTTATAACTTACCATATTGTTAGAGATAGCAAATGGATTTAGATTATTACTTGTAATTTTACTTCCACTAAATCCTATTCCTACTCCAAATGAGTTTGATTTGAAATTTGAGTTTAATATATCTCTTTGACTCTCTAATGTAAGATTGTTTGTTTTTAGATTAAAAGTATTATTGGCTTTTAAATTTGCTCCTTTTATAGCTGTATTATTTGCAGTATTTATATTTATATCATTGTTTGCTAAAAGCTTTGAGTTATTGTTTATTATACTGTCTTTATTAAGATGGCTTTGAGCATAATTTAGTCCTAAGCTTCCACCACCTCCTCCATAGATTGTAAAGCTTATACTTCCACTTAGTTCTTTGTTTTTATCTTTATATGTAAAAGTGTCTTGTGATGAGTTTATATTTAGATTAGTTGAGTTTATTGTTATATCATTTAAGGCTAATAAATTTGATCCTGTTATGGTTGTATCATTATAGGAGTTTAAATTTATATTGTTTGCTTTTAGGTTTGAGCTTATATTTGTTATATCATTTAAATTTGAATTAAATTTATTTCCTTTTATATCAGCACTTACTCCTACACTAAATCCATAAGTTCCATAGCTTGCTGCTGCAGAGGCTGTTTGAGAGAGTAAAGCTGCTGATTTAGAAGCTAGGTTTTCAGTAGCTAAAGCTATGTTTGATTTATAGTATTTTTCTTCATCTGTTAGATCATTTATAAAATCTTGTAAATCTTCTATATCTAAGTAATCAATTCCTGCTTCTTTATTTTTATATCTTTGTTTTAAATTTGAAAGTTTATCTTTTAAGGAGTTAAGCTCTTTTTTATAAGAGTCATACTCTTTTTTTACACTTTTTAACTGTTTGGTTGCTTCCTCTAAATCCTTAGTCGCACTTCCTATCTGTGCGTATTCGTTTTGTACAGTAAGAGAAAGAGTTGCTTCAATGTTTTTCTTTTTAATATTTTCCGTTGTTTCATTACTAGAAGAAAGTATATTTATATTGCCGTCATTTGAATTTATATCTATATTTTCTTTAGCATTTAAGTTTGAACCTATTATATTTGTATCTTTTTGAGAATTTATCAGTATGTTTCCTTTAGAAACCAAATTGGACGAGTTTATCTTGGACGAATCGTTATGTTTGTCATATTCATCATAGCTTGCTTTAGCAACTTCAATTTTTACTTTGCCATCTAAATTTTTTACATTATCCGTTACACCTTTAACAAATTCCAACGGGCTTATAACGGAAACTTCTATTTTTTTATCATAAGAAGCATTAGCAATATTGTCCTTAGAAGCCAGAATATTAACATTCCCTTTTTTTGAAACAAGATTTATATCTTTATTTGCAGCCAGATTTGAACCGTTTATATTTATATCTTTATTTGAAATGATTGATATATCTTTTCCTGATTTTAGATTTGAGACTTTTTGAGTTATTTTGGAATTTAGACCTTTATGAATGTTTTGTGTATAAATAGGTCTGTCTATAATCCCTAAGCTTGCAACGGAAACGATTAGATTAAACGGATTAAATGAGCTTTTTTTACTGATTGATCTTTGAGATGTTATCTCTTCGCCAGAGTTTATAAAAACACTCTCTTTTGCATTTAAAAATATATTGCTTGGAGTTTTTATATTAGCTGATGAGAGTAAAATATTTTTGTTTGAGTTTAAAGATATATCGCCGTCTTTGCTCTCTAATACACTTGATTTAAGTGTAGTACTGGAAGCATCATCTAAACTCATACTTTTACTAAATCCTCCGAATTTGCTTTTGCTTACATAGCTTTCATTAAAATTTGAGTATTTGGAAGATAATATATTGATATCGTTGTTTGAATTTAAATTTATACCATTTTTTGCTAATAGGTTTGAACTGCCGATAGTTATGTTTTTGCCTGAGTTTATTGAGATATTTTCCCCATTTATATTCGAGCTTTTTACCTCTTGTTGCAATGATTTTGTAAGTTCTGTTTTTTTAGACATAAATCCTTTTGAGGTTGATTTTATTTCATTGTAATCACTGTTTGTTGATGAAAGAATATTTATATTATCTCCTGCGTTTATTTCTATATCTTTATTTGAGTTTAAATTTGAACTTATTAAAGTTATATCTTTATTTGCCTTTAATAAAATATTTTCTTTTGCATTTAAGTTTGATCCTATGTTATACTCATACTCTCTTTTATAATATCCCCCGCTCATAGAAAAATCATATGAGCCTTTATCTTTTACAGTTTCACTTAAGATGTTGTTATTTGCAAACAGGGCTATATTTTTATTTGAGTTTATGTTTGAGCCTATTAGATAGATACTATCTTTTGCATTTAATACTGTATCACCTTTGGTTGAAGTAATAGTTGAAATATCTGCTATATTTGTAAAGCTTTCTTTCCCATAATAGTGAGTTAAAGTATTTATACTTGATAAGGTTTGATTTACAATATTATTTGCATTTAGATATACGCTTCCTGCCTTGATATATGAAGAGAGATTTAAGATATCATTATTTGCATTTAGAATTAACTCATTATTTGCCTTTATATCTGCAAATTTATTTGTAATGTTGTTTGCATTTATCTTTATGTAGTTATTGCTTATAATGCCTGAGTAGTTATTTAAATTTCCATCTATATCTAGAGAAATTCCATCTCCTGCATATATTAAAGATGAAGCATCTATCGGCTTACCGTCTTTAAATAATATGCTTTTTAAAGCGCTGTTTCTAAAGTTATAAATAGAAGTCAGTTTATTATGCATATAATCACTGTTCGGAATGTTTTCATCAAATATGTAGCTAGTATTTAAGTAGTAATGTCTTTTATCAGTAGGATTTATTTTATTATCTTTAAAGATCGGATTTTTAGCGTTAATAATAAAAACATTATCTTTACTTAATGATACGGTTCGGGTTAAATCCTGTTTATTTAAATCTTTTGATTCGTACGGGTTTTTAAAATCTTTATTTTCGATATTGTTTGAGTCGATGTTTTGATGTGAGATTAATGTTTGATTGTATCCAAGCAGTGATTTATATGATATATCCTTATCGTCTTTCATAAAATCAGGTGTTTTATTTATTATTATATCTATGCTATTTGGTTTGCCGTTATCAAGATTTGTTAAAGTTCCGGTTATTTTACCGTTTGCTGCAAATATAGATGAATATCCTGTAAGCGAATAGTTTTTTTGTTTGGTTGAAGTATAACCGCCTTTACCGCTGTGGCTTTTATGTTTCCATCTGTATTCGCCTTTAGCAGTCATCTCATAATTAAGATCAAGTCCTCGATTAATTAAATTCGTATCCTTTAAATTTATATCCTTGTTTGCAAATACTATGCTTTTATCATTTAATAAATTATTTGTTAAGAAATTTATATTGCCTTTTGAAATTATGTTTGAAGGTCTGAATTTGGCCAAGCTGTCTTTATCTATATGCTCTTTAGTGAAAGTGTATCTTATTTCCCTTCCCTCTTCTTTTTTATGCGGTTTACCTTTTGAAACTGTTATTTGATTATTTTTTGTATCTATATAGATATTTTTTATAAATTTTTCCGATTCTCCTGGTAAATTTTCATTATTAAATTCGGTTAATACATATAAAGTTTCATCTAAAGGTGTTAATTTTTTAATAAGTTCGTTATTTAATGTTTTATCATCTATCTGATTATTATATTTATCTAAAATTTCATTTTTTATTTTTAATACTGTATTTTTATCGACACTTAAATTTAAAACCGCATTGCTGCATTCAAATCCGCCCCAACCATCACATCCTAAATATATTGTTTTTTTGATTTTTTCTTTTACCGCTTTAAGTTCATCAAGTGATTTATTGTTAAGCTCTTTAGCATTTATGCTCATATCACTTCCTGAATACATCAAAGATGAGAGATTATCTATTTTAGAGCTTTTATAATTTTTATAGTTATCATCATTTAAAATTAAAATATTGTCATCTGAAATTTTATCTTTTACATAAAAGATATTTAGGTTTTTATCCGATATTATATTTGAGCTATCTTTATTTATAAGATTATTTGTATTTAAAATCATATCATCTTTACTATAAAGAGTTGATTTATCTATATTTAAAATATCGTTTGAATTAATTATCAAAGCTTTGTTTGAATAGATATTTGCTTTATTGTTCATTAAATAATTAGAGTTTATAAAAAGATTTTTATTTGATGCTATTTCGCCAAAGTTATTTAAATTTAAATATGAGTTTAAACTCATATCGTTTAATGAGTGAATAGTGCCTTTATTTGTTATATTGTTTGCATTTATTATAAGGTTATTGTTTGATATAAGCTTTGTATTATTTATAAAATCATCTGTTGTTTTTATAAAGATATCTTTATTTGCATAAAAGCCACCATTATAATCTATAGTATCTTTTGTGATTAAAGATAAATTATTTCCTGCTTGAAGATTTCCGTGATTACTGTATTTATCGGTATTTATAAATAGATTTTTATTTGAGATGATAAATCCATCTTTATTATTAAGAAGTGATGAGTTTAAATTAAGATCTAAATAAGCACCTATATAGCCTAAAGTATTATTTAAAGAATCTTTAATCTTTATATCTAACAATCCATTTGAAATAATATTTCCGTTTGAGTTATCTAAATTAACGGAAGTTATTTTTAAATCTTTTGAGAAAATTCCTTTATCCGAAGTATCTTTATTTATAATATCGTCTACTTTTATAAAAGCACTGTTTGAGGCATATATCAGATTTCTGTTATTTAGCATATCCGCTTTTATATCAAGACTATCGTAAGATATAATGTTTGAATCTTTGTCATTGTTAATTAAAGAAGAATTGATAGCAATATTTTTTGCTTTTATATCGCCTTGATTTTTTATCTCTTTAGAGGCTATATTTAAATTATTATTTGAAACTATTTCTTTGTTTGTATAAAGACAACTTGCTTTTATAAAAGCATTGCCGCCTGATAATAACGAACTTAGATTTAAATTTAAATTATTGTTTGAGTTTATATTTATGACATTGTTTGAAACAATGTCGGATTTATCCGAATTAAGATCGTTTAAAACTCTTATGCCGATACTGCTATCCGCTATAAATTTCGAAGTCGTTAAAAACATATTGTTTGAATAAGTATTTATTTTATTTGAGCTTAAAATAGAGTTTATATTATTTATATCTTCTTTTACATTCAGACTTATATTTTTATTCGATGAAATTCTGGAGTTTATATTATTTATATCTTTGTTTGCATTTAAGCTTATATTATTGTTTGAAATGATTTGAGAATTTTCATTGAAGATATTTTCATTTGAAGTTAAACTTATATTTTTTAAAGATGAAATATTTGAACTGTTTTTATTATTTATATCTTTATTCGAGTTTATGAATAAATTTCCGTTTGAATGAAATTTTGAGGATTTTTGAGTAAAATCATTTAAATCAAGATTTACATCTTTATCTATTATGAAATTTGAGTTTTTATTATTTATAGAGTTTAATTTATCGTTTATACTTAAAATATTCAGATTTGAATTTTCATTAAAGATATCTTCGGATATATTTAAATTCAATTCGTTTGAAAGTATTTTAGAGTTTTCGTTAAAGATTGTATCTTTAACGATTATTTGACTTCGGTTGTTATTTTTATCTTTATCTTTATTTGTTGTGTTTTCTTTAGTGTCAGAGTTTGTATTTTTATTGTTATCTTTTTTATCTTCTTGATTATTTAAGCTTTCTTTTCCGATGACGGAGTTTTTATTTATTAAATTGTTTGAACTGATATTCAGCTTTGAATCCGTTTGAATGATTGAGTTTTTATTGTTTATACTGTTTGAGTTTATGTTTAGAGATTGTGATTTTAATAAAGCTTTGCTTTTATCGTTTCCTATATTTTTTATGTTTTCGGCTTTTATGTTTATATTGTTATTTGATATTATCTCGCCGTTATTTATTAAATTTCCGTTTGTGTCTATTTTTACGGAGCTATTTGCAATTATCTTACCTTGATTATTTACTCCAAGACCCTCTTTAGTTCCTATTAGTTTTATCTTATTTGCATACATTCCGCCAAGATTTGACGAATCGATTAAAAATTTAATATCTTCATCGTTTGATTTGTTGTTTGTTTTTGTATCTTTATCGCTACCGTTTAGCTTTGTTATTTTTTTATCTTCGGAAATGGAATTTTTACCGGTTATTATATTTATCTCATTTGCATGAATGTTTGCATTTATCTTTGTAGAATAAGAGATTATGTTTAAATAATCGCTTTCATCTTTTAAGCCGTTATTATTTATAGAAATTTCACCTTTATTTACATCTATTTTATTTAAAGCTCCATCTTTAAATTTAAGCTCTCCTGTAGTTAAAGTAGTTGATTTGGAGTTTATAAAATGAACTCCATCTATATCTATACCACTAGGATTTGCTATCATAAGATCAGCTTTATCTCCTGCTATTTCTATATTTCCTTTTAAGCTACTTTTTTTATTTGAGTTTATTTTATTTACACCGATTAATTTTTTTGAAAATTTAGATTTAAATTTCATGTCCATCTCCATTAAAAATTATAATTTATAGAAAAATTTAAAACGGCATCATTGCTTTCATAAAATTCAGGTTTTTTTATAGGAAATCCAAGCAAAGCATCATAAGAGAGTGAGCCGTATTTGTTAAAATTTCCTTTTAAACCGATACCTGAGCCGATCAAAGTATTATCAGTCATATAATTTGAACTTTTTCCGCCTACCTTGCCAAAGTCAAAAGCTGCATAAATAAAATGATTATTAAATATGCCGTATTCTAAAGTATTTCTTATATAATACCCTCTATCTCCTACCAGGCTCATTTTACCGTCAAATCCTCTTACGCTGTAGTATCCGCCGATATTTAATCTTTCCTGTAAGGTTAGAGGAGTTTTATTCCACATTGAATGAATATTAAGATCATAAGTAAGCGGTATATTTGTTCCACTTTTTCTAAAACGAATATCGGAACTTATAGTTTCAAATCTATTTGTTCCTTCATTGTATTCTTCTTCAGGAGCCTGTAAAGACCCTCTTGCACCAGTTGCTTTTTTGTATGATAATCCTAAAGATAAAAAGCCGTTTTCTATAAAAAATTGTGAGTTTAGTCCTGCTTCATAACCTGCAGTTTTTCTTCTTTGATTGTCTAATTCATAATCTTCTATATAGTTTTTATTCTCTTTTTCCCAAAGTCTAAAAAATAAACTATTTTTTGAAATTTGATCTCTATAATATAAATAATTTAAAGTTAAATTTCTTCTTTTACTTTTTCCGCTATATTTATAAACTCCAAAAGCTCCAAGGATTGCTTGATCGTAATTATATCCGTATTCGTTAAAATCAAGTAAAAATCTGTCAAACGGAACCGAAAGTCCGTAATAAATATTATCACTTCCTCCTCTTCGGCTTTCATCGTTGATATTTTGTTCATCGGTTTTAAATATATTTTTTGAAAAAGATGAGTAAAAAATTTCATTAAAACCAAGTAAATTTAAAGCATTAATATTAAGTCCGCCCTGATATTTTCCTGTTTCTTTACTTCCTAAATTATCAAATGATAAAGAAAAGCTTAACGGACTTTTTTCATCTTTTGAAATATTTATATTGCTGTAATTTTCTTTTTTAGACGGTAAAATTTCTACGGAAACTTTACCTAAAGAAGCGTTTTGAATGGTTTCAAGAGCTTGTTCGATATCTCTTAAATTTAAATTTTTATCTTTTTTATCTCCGCCGAATGCACCGAATAATGAAATTTTATTTTTAGTGGAATTTTTATCATTTATATTAATAGTGTCTATTTTTCCTGGTATTATTTCAAATTTTAGAGTTTTACTTTTTAAATTTTGAGAAGGTAAATTTACGTAAGTCGTAATAAATCCGGCTTTTAAAATTTCATTATAAAAAGCGTTATAAATAATATTTATACTCTCTTGCCCTATACAGGTTCTGTATTTAAAGCCTACTTCTTTCAGAGCTTTTCTAAGATATTTTTTAAATTTATCACTTTCATTGCCGATCAGTAACACTTCATCAATTTCAAAGCAAGGATTTTCATTTGGAATAATGGCTGAAATTTGATTTTGTTTGGGAGTTAAAATAATATTTGAACTCTCTTTTTGGCTTTCTATAAACTTTAATCTATCTTCTTCCTGCTTGGCTTGAGTTTGAGAAATATCATCCAGTGTATTTGCAAAAATGGTAATTACAGATAAAATAAAAATAATAAATAAACGCATACGAAATTGTATGACAACGATACTTAAGAAATCATTATAATTTTACCGAGTATAAATTATTGTTTATTTTTAAAATTTAACTCAATTTTTACTCAAAATTTTATATAATTTTTGCAAAATTTAAGTAATAAAAAAGGACTGAAATGAGCGAATTTACACACTTGCACTTACATACCGAATACTCACTTCTTGACGGTGTAAATAAAATAGACAATCTTGCTAAAATTTTAAAAGAGCGCGGCACAAAAGCCGTGGCGATTACAGATCACGGAAATATGTTCGGCGCGATAGAATTTTATAAAACAATGAAAAAAAACGGTATAAAACCGATTATCGGAATGGAAGCTTATATCCACAATCACGACAAATTAGACGATAAAAGTGATAAGCAACGCTTTCACCTGATACTTCTTGCAAAAAATGAAATCGGTTACAAAAATCTGATATATCTTAGTTCAAAAGCCTTTTTGGACGGATTTTATTATTATCCAAGAATAAATAAAAATTTGCTGCGTGCGCACCATGAAGGGATTATTTGCAATGCAGCCTGCATAGCCGGCGAAATCGGTTTTCATCTAAATTTAAGCGAACGAAATATAAAAAGAGGAGCGAAAGGATATGAAGGCGCTAAAAAAGCGGCACTTGAATATAAAGAAATTTTTGGCGACGATTTTTATCTTGAAATAATGCGCCACGGATATACCAGCCAACTTCGCATAGACGACGACTTAATCCGTCTCTCAAGAGAAACCGGTATAAAACTTATCGCTTCAAATGACGCTCACTACACGAATCAGGCAGGGCACGATTTGCAAGACATTTTCGTTTGTCTTTCGACCGGATCTGTTTTAAGTGATCCTAAAAGAATGCACCACACCGTGCGCCAACTTTATGTAAAAACCGACGAAGAGATGAAAGAAATTTTTGCGGATATTCCTGAAGTCATAGAAAATACGCAAGAAATAGCAAATAAATGCAATCTGAGTTTTGCATTTGACGATCCTAACTATCATCCTACGGCCCCAAATTTTAAATTTACAAGAGAAAAAGCGAACCTTATAAATTTAACTTTGCCTGAGGCGAATGAAGAATACAGTAAAAAAAACGACGATTTACTTTTTGAGACATTATGCCGTGACGGACTTACAAAACGTTTGGAATTTATAGCGCCCGAAAAACATGAAATTTATAAAGCACGTCTTGAAAAAGAGATACAAATTATCGAAAAAATGGGCTTTGGCGGATATATGTTAATCGTGCAGGACTTCATCAACTGGGCAAAAGATCACGATATTCCTGTAGGTCCTGGACGTGGATCGGCTGCAGGTTCGCTTTGTGCTTATTCTTTACGTATCACAGATCTTGATCCGATTCCTTATAATCTGCTTTTTGAGCGATTTTTAAATCCTGATCGTATAAGTATGCCCGATATCGATGTGGATTTTGCACAAGCAAGACGTGAAGAAGTTTTTGAATATGTATCTAATAAATACGGTAAAGAAAACGTAGCGCAAGTGGCGACTTTCGGTAAACTTCTTGCAAGAGGCGTTATAAGAGACGTTGCAAGAGTTTGCGAAATGCCGCTTTATAAAGCGGATGCAATGGCTAAACTTGTGCCTGAACAACTCGGTATAACTCTTAACGGCGAAGGAGAACCCGGAAGCGAAAAATATAAACCCGGAGCATTTCAACTGGAACCTAAAATAAAAGATTTGGTAGAACAGGATCCATTGGCTAAAAAAGTTTGGGATTATTCGCTTGGACTTGAAGGACTTAATAGAAATACCGGAATGCACGCGGCAGGCGTGGTAATTTCAAACGATCCGCTTTGGAACAAAGTACCGCTTTTCCGTCAGACAAAAAGCGATGATGGACACTACATCACTCAATACACAAAACTCTATCTTGAAGATGTGGATTTGATAAAATTTGACTTCTTGGGATTAAAAAACTTGGATGTCATCGCAAATGCGATAAAACTTATAAAAAGAAGATATAACAAAGATATAGTTTGGGAAAATATAGACTTTAACGATAAAAAAACATACGAAACGATTCAAAGCGGAAACACGTTTGGAATATTCCAAATAGAAAGTCCTGGAATGCAAAAACTGGCAACCGGATTAAAACCGGATTGCTTTGAAGATATAATCGCGATGATTTCGATATTTCGTCCCGGTCCTATGGAACTTATTCCAGATTTTATAGCAAGAAAACACGGCGAAGCGAAAGTCGAATACATAATGCCTGAAATAAAAGAAATTTTGGAGCCTACATACGGAATTATCGTATATCAGGAGCAAGTTATGCAAATCGTGCAAAAAATCGGCGGTTTTTCGCTTGGCGAAGCGGATCTTGTGCGAAGAGCTATGAGTAAAAAAGATGAAAAAAAATTAGCTCATATGAGAGAACAATATTTAGATGGCGCCAAAAAACTTGGCTTTGATACAAACAAAGCAAATGAGCTTTTTGATTTGATTATGAAATTTGCAAGTTATGGATTTAATAAATCTCACGCGGCGGCTTATTCAATGATAACATTTCAAACGGCGTATTTAAAAACATATTATCCGGCTGAGTTTATGGCTGCTTTGCTGACTTCTGAAGAAAGCAACGCTGATAAGGTTTTGACATACATTGACGAAGCCAAACGCCTTGGAATTACCATTTTACCACCATCAATAAATAAAAGTATTCGCGAGTTCAGCGTTACGGACGATGAAAATGCGCCAAGCAAAACAGCCATTATTTACGGTCTTGGCGCTATTAAAGGCGTAGGTTTGGCAGGAATAGAAAATATTATTGAACTAAGAGATGAAAAGCTATTTGAAACAATTGACGATTTTGCAAGCAGAGTTGATAATTTTAAAGTAAATAAAAAAGTTATAGAAGCGCTAACTTGCGCAGGAGCGATGGATTGTCTTGGAAAAACGAGAAAAGCACTTCTGCAAAATAGCGAAAATATCGTAGATGCAATGAAAAAAGTTACGATTTTAAGAGATGAAGCGACCTCATCTTTAAATTTCGGCGATGAAAGTTTTTTTGATATTAAAGTAAATTTTGAAGATACAAAAGAGGAATTCAAGCGCAAAGAACTTTTAAAACTTGAACAGCAAAGTATCGGAATTTATCTTTCCGGACATCCTCTTGATGATTTTAAAGATGAAATTTCATCGATAAACTACACAAGCACTACGGATTTTGAAAATACCGATGACGGCGAAATTTTATGTGTAGGAAAAATAGAATCCATAACCAAAAAAATCACAAAATCAGGTAAGCAAATGGGAATAATAAGCGTTCTTGATTTTGGCGGAACATTTGAAATGACGGCTTTTGATCAAAATTTAGCACTTCTTTTAACTTTAAATGAAGAAGAACTTGAAATTCCAAGAGCTTTTCACGTAAGATTTAGTAAAAACGGAAATTTTGCACAAATTTCTTTAATCAAAATGATGGCATTGCAAGAAGCAAAAAGCGGCGATTTTAAAACCAAAACCTACAAACGATCAAACTACAAAGGCAATAATAATTCCAATTCATCTTATAATAAACCTGTAAAAAATATAGAAAATTTTGAAATTTTACTAAATCTTTGTGATTTGAATAAAGAAAAAATCAATGAAATTTACACGCTTGCTCACAGTGATTTTAAAACAAATCCGCAAAATTTCAAAAAACTGATATTAAAAGTTCAAACTAAAAACGAAATTTTAACTTATGACACGGAATTTCTGGTAAGCGAAAATTTCAAAACGGAAATTGATAAAATTTTGGCGGCTTAAAATTTAACTGAGGTGATAAAATGAGTGATTAAAAAAATATTTATATATTTTACAAAGTTTTGAATAAAGGTGAAATTTCAATATAAAATTTTGAATTTTTGTAAACTGAAATTTTAAATTCACTTTATAAAATTTCGGTGATTTAAAAAATTATTTAAAGGATAAAAAATGAGTGAAGATTTAAGTTGGCTGAATAAAAACAGCCAAAAAGCAAAAAGTGACAGCATCAAGCAGCAGCAAAACAGCGCGAACGAAAACGAAATAGCACAAATCAGAACACTTGGATATGCGTATCTGGTTTGCTTTTATTTACTTTCAAATATAAAATTGATTGGAATTATATTTTTGATAGTCGGCACTGTTTGTTTTTATAAAGCATTGTCCAGAATAAACAATATGGCCAGCGAACAGACAAATCTAATGAAAAATGCATATATTTATATTTTCGGTACAATAGCTGTTTTTGCTGTAGTTTTTATAATTTTACTCCTGACACAATCAGAAACTGTAATCAATTTTATCTCCATTGCAGTTGTTATATTCGGTATTTATATGATTTTTGTTTGGTATGGTATTTTAAGAGATTTGGATTATCTCACATTTCAGGATCGCTTCAAAAAATCATTTTGGTATGCTATTTATGGCATCTTGGCATTTATAATAGCAGGAATTTCTTACTCTATAACACAACAGGAAATCGTTGCAGCTATATTTTTTATGGTAGGAACTATTTTAGTTATTTACGGCTTAATTTTGCAAATTTTAGGCTGGAAAAATATAAAAGAAATCAAATAGATATTTTAAAAATTTAAATACTTTTGCCAAAACAGAACAATTTTTTGTTTTGGCTTTTAAAAGGATAAAAAGTGGTGAAATTTTGCGAATAAAAACAGTAAAATTTCAACAATAAAAAACAATAAAGAATTCTAAAATCTGCACACAAAATTTAAAAATTATAATCCGACATCTGATAATTTTGTCTTTATACTGCATTTGATAAAATCAATGAAATTTAGCGATATCACTATTTTATCATTAAAAAATAGCTCTTTTTAATTTGTAAAATCTGTTAAATTTTCAATAAAAAATTTATAAAAATTTAAGCAAATCTTTTATATAATTTCACATATGAACATATGTTCATATGTGAAATTAATTAATAGGAGATTGCGGTGGATAAAAAAGAAAAAATTTTAGAAGATAGCCAAGAAATTTGCGAAAGTGTAGTTATACACAAAGAAGTGGTTGAAAATACAAAAACAAAAATGCCAGATGATACTTCGCTTAATGAATTGGCTGATTTTTTTAAAATTTTTGGAGATAGTACAAGAGTTAGAATTTTATGGGCTTTAAGTCTAAATCAAATGTGTGTTTGCGATATAGCTGCACTTTTGAATATGAGTCAATCAAGTATTTCTCATCAGCTTCGAGTATTGAAACAAAACAAATTTGTAAAAAACAGACGCGATGGAAAAGTTGTTTATTACTCACTTTTAGATGAGCATATTAGCTATATTTTAAAACAAGGCTTAACTCACATCAGTGAGTAAAAATAAATTTTAAAAAAGGAAAAATTATGAAAAAATTTAATTTAAAAAATTTGGATTGTGCAAATTGCGCAGCACAAATAGAAGCAAATGTTGCCAAAATTGATGGTGTAAATAGTGTAAGTGTTAATTTCTTGACCACTACTATGAAAATTGATTTTGATGAAAATAGAAGAGATGAAATCATTGAAAAAATAAAACAAGTCATCAAAAAGCTTGAACCAGATACTATACTAGAGGTATAAAATGAATAAAGCTTTAAAAAAAGATATACAAAAAATTTTAATCTCAGTAATATTTGTAATAGCCTCTTTTTTGGTTTCAAATGCTGAGCTAAAAACTGTATTTTTAATCTTTGCATATTTGGTAGTTGGAGTTGAAATTTTAATAAAAGCTTATAAAAGCTTAATAAACGGTGGCTTTTTAGATGAAAATTTCTTGATGGGAATTGCTTCGATTGGGGCATTTTTTATCGGAGAACAAATCGAGGCTGTAGCGGTAATTTTATTTTATAAAATAGGAGTAGCGTTTGAAGATTACTCTATAAATCGCTCAAGAAAATCAATAAAAGAAGCCATGAGTATCGCACCTGATTATGCAAATTTAAAAACAAGTGATGGCTCAAAAAAAGTTGATCCTAATGATGTAAAACTTGGTGATATAATCGTCATAAAACCAGGTGAAAAAGTCCCACTTGATGGCATCATCATAAAAGGAAACTCAACCCTTGATACATCAGCTCTAACAGGCGAATCGCTTCCGCTTGAAGTTGGCAAAGATACTCAGATTTTAAGTGGAAGCGTAAATATAAACGGACTTTTAGAAGTAAAAGTAACAAGCGAGTTTGAGACTTCAACGGTTAGCAAAATTTTAGAGCTTGTTGAAGATGCGACTTCTAAAAAATCATCGCAGGAAAAATTCATTACCAAATTTGCTAAAATTTACACCCCTATTGTGGTTGGTTTAGCTCTAATCATCGCATTTGTCGTGCCGATGTTTGTGGGGGATTTTAAAGAGTGGATTTATAAAGCACTAATCTTTTTAGTAGTATCTTGCCCTTGTGCTTTGGTGGTTTCAGTTCCACTTAGCTTTTTTGGAGGAATTGGCGGAGCTAGTAAAAAGGGAATTTTAGTTAAAGGAAGTAACTATTTGCAAATTCTAGCAAAAGTTAAAAGCTTCGTTTTTGATAAAACCGGAACTTTAACTAAGGGAGAATTTGCTTTAAAAAACATTGTAAATGAAAGCTTTATATCAAAAGATGAAATTTTAAAACTTGCAGCTTATGCACAAGCATATAGCACGCATCCAATAGGCATCTCAATAGTAAAAGCTTATAATAAAAAAATAGATGAAACCTCTATAACAAAACTTGAAGAAGTTCCAGGAAATGGCATAAATGCTACAATTTTTGGTAAAAATATAAAAATAGGAAGTAAGAAATTTTTAAGCGAATTTGAACTTCCAAATTTAAAAGAAACTGCTTCATTTATCGCAGTTGATGGAAAATTTGCAGGATATTTAACCTTTGAAGATGAATTAAGAAATGATTCGTTTGAACTTATAAAATGGCTTAAAGATAATAATATAAAAACTGCTATGCTAACCGGTGATAGGCTTGAAGTAGCACTTAATATAAATGAAAAACTTAAAATTGATGAAGTTTATGCAGAGCTTCTTCCAGCCGATAAACTTACAAATTTAGAAAAAATTATAAATGAAAATTCAAAAAACGGCACAGTTGCATATATAGGCGATGGGATAAATGATGCTCCTGTTCTAGCAAGAGCGGATGTTGGAATTTCTATGCTTGGAACAGATGCAGCCATGGAAGCAAGCGATATAGTTTTAATGGATAATAAAATTTCAAAAATAAAAACTGCAATTAAAATTTCTAAAAAAACGATAAATATCGCTTATCAAAATATAGTCTTTGCAATTGGCGTTAAAGTTTTAGTTATGGTGCTTGCCATATTTGGATTTGCAAATATTTGGATGGCGATATTTGCTGATGTTGGAGTTACAATTTTGGCGATACTTAACTCATTTAGAACTTTTTCTTATGCTAAAAAACTTTAAAATTTTAAAATTTAGTCCTAGATTTACTTAAATTTAGGGCTAAACCTACCAAAAAGCTTTTAAGTAGCGGCTAAGATAGCTTTGGACTAAATTTAATCTCCCTATCATCTAAACTACTATTTAAATTCTACACACTTAAATTTAGTTGTATTTGGTTATACAACTTGACATCTCCTTAAAAATAGTATAAAATGTTTTAAATTTTAAAAAGGAGTCGAAGTTATGCAGTATTGTTATCTAAAAGACATCGCAGATATAAACATCGGACTTTTACTTAACCGCAAAAAAGCAAATCCAAGCGATAAAAATGTTTTTAATTACAAAGTTGTTTCACTAAAAAGTTTTAATGATAAAGCAATTTATGACCCAAATTTTGAAGATGATTTTTTCTCAAATGAAAACTTAGACCAATACAAAGTCCAAAAAAACGATATTTTAGTGCGTTTAAGAGAGCCAAATTTTGTTATTCTTATGGATAAAAATTATCCGAATTTGATTTATTCATCACTAATAGCAAAAATTAAAATAAAAGATGAAAACTTTAATCCATTTTTTATCGCGCATTTTCTAAATAGCAATGTTGTAAAAAAAGCTCTCGCACAAGATATCTCAGGCACAACAATCACTTCAATTAATATAAAAAATTTAGAAAACATAAAAGCACCCAAAACTCCCTTAAAAACACAAACTCTTTTAGCAAAATATATAAAAGAAACAAATAAGAAAAATAAAATTTTAAATGATTTGATAAATTTAAACACTAATCTTCAAAAAAATATTTTAGAAGATCATATAAAAGGATAAAATATGCAAAAAACAACCCAAGACACCATAAACAACATCGTTTGGAAAGCGTGCGATACATTTCGTGGCACGATGGATTCAAGTGACTATAAAGACTACATTTTAACCATGCTTTTTGTAAAATATTTAAGCGATTTTTATAAAGAAAAGCTTGAAAATTTTACAGAAAAATACAAAGGAAACAAAGACCGTATTAAAGTGGCTTTAAATCAAGAAATTTTTAAGCTTGATGAAAAATGTTCTTTTGATTATCTCTTGTCACAAAAAAACGCTCCAAATTTAGGTGAGATTATAAACATCGCTTTAGACAAAATAGAAGAAGATAACGCTGAAAAATTAAGCGGAATTTTTAGAAGCATTGACTTTAATAATAAAAATATTTTAGGCGATACAAAAGAAAGAAACGCTCTACTTAAAAATTTATTAGAAGATTTTAGCGATAAAAGGCTTGATTTACGCCCTTCAAAACTAGTGGGAAACGACATCATCGGCGATGCTTATGAATATTTAATCGCACATTTTGCAGGAAGTGCTGGCAAAAAAGGCGGTGAGTTTTACACGCCAAGCGGGGTTTCCACCCTTCTTGCAAAGCTTGTAAATCCAAAAGATGGGGATAAAATTTATGACCCAACATGCGGTTCTGGCTCACTTCTTATCAAAGTTAGTAAAGAGTTAAATAGTCCAAATTTCCGTCTTTATGGGCAGGAAAAAAACAGCCAAACCGTAGCACTTTGTAAGATGAATTTGTTTTTGCACGATGTTAATGACTCAGTTATTTTATGGGGCGATACGATTAGAAATCCTTTACATTTAGAAAATGGCGCTTTAAAAACCTTTGATATAGTTGTGGCAAATCCGCCATTTAGCCTTGATAAATGGGGGCAAGAAGAGGCAAAAAGCGACTTATTTCACCGATTTGATTTAGGAATTCCACCAAAAAGCAAGGGCGATTATGCTTTTGTTTTGCATATGATAAACTCACTTAGTTCGTGTGGCACAATGGGCGTTATTTTGCCACATGGAGTTTTATTTAGAGCCTCCAGCGAAGGAAAGATTAGAAAAAGCTTAATAGAGTTAAATTTACTTGACGCAGTTATTGGACTTCCAACAAATTTATTTTACGGCACAAGCATCCCAGCTTGTATTTTAATCTTTAAAAAAGATAGAAAAAACAGCGATGTTTTTTTCATAGACGCAAGTAAAAACTATGAAAAAGATAAAAATCAAAATATTTTACTAGATACTCAAATTTCTAAAATCGTCTCAGCTTATAAAAACCGCGAAAACATAGACAAATACGCCTATAAAGCTAGTTTTGATGAGATTAGAGAAAATGAATTTAACCTAAATATTCCAAGGTATGTCGATACTTACGAAGAAGAAGAACCAATAGATATAAAAGCAACAAAAGATGAAATTTCGCGCCTTGAAAACGAGCTAAAAATCACAGAAAATAAAATATCTAGCTACTTAAAGGAACTTGGGCTGTGAAAAACGGATACAAAAAGACAAGTTTAGGAATTTTGCCTAGCGAGTGGGAAGTTGTGAAGCTTGGGGATATTTGTAAATTTTATAAAGGAAAAGGAATTTCAAAAAACGATATATCAAAAAATGGAATTAATTGTATAAGATATGGCGAACTTTATACTATTTATGATGAAAAAATAAATAAAATTTATTCTAAAACCAATTTAAATCCTAAAAATTTATTTCTAAGCAAATTTAATGACATTATTATTCCATCTTCTGGTGAAACAGCTATTGAAATTTCAAAAGCTTCTTGTGTTTTACTTGATAATGTCGCACTTGGTGGCGATTTAAATGTTTTAAGAACAAAAGAAAATGGAATTTTCATATCTTATTATTTAAATCATATGGCTAAAAATGAAATTGCTAAACTAGCTCAAGGTTTTTCAATAGTTCATTTATACGCAAAAGAATTAAAAACGCTTAAAATTCCACTTCCGCCACTTAACGAACAAAGAAAAATCGCTGAAATTTTAAGTTCTTATGATGAGGCGATTTTACTAACTTCAAATTTAATTAGTGCTAAAAAAGAGTTTAAAAAAGCTTTAATGCAAAATTTACTCACCGCCAAAATTCGCTTTCCAAATTTTAATGGTATTTGGAAAGAAGTTAAGCTTGGTAAATTTATAAAAGAGCAAACCATAAGAAATACGAAAAATATAAATTTAGTTTTAAGTGTAACAAATAAATTTGGCTTTGTCGAACAAAGTAATTATTTTGAAAAAGAAGTAGCAAGTAAAGATACTAGCAACTACAAAGTAATTAAAAATGGAAATTTTGCTTATAATCCTTCAAGGATTAATGTTGGCTCAATTGCTTTGCTTGAAAATTTTGAAGTTGGAATTTTAAGCCCTATGTATGTAATTTTTGATTGCCTAGATGGTATTAATAAAAAATTCTTAAAATATTGGTTGCAAAGTCACAATTTTACTGGAAATTTATATAAATACTTAGCTGGAAGCGTGAGAGAAACTTTAAATTTTAAAGATATGAAAAATTTTAAAATCAAACTCCCAAATTTAGCAGAACAAACAAAAATCGCTGAAATTTTAAGTAGTGTTGATGATGAGATAGATTTATTAAATCAAAAATTAGAGCAGTTAAATTTACAAAAGCGTGGCATTATGCAAAATTTATTAAGTGGGAAAATCAGGGTAAAGCTATAAAAAAGGAGTAAAAATGTCAAGATGGCTAGACAATTATGAAGCAAACAGTTTTCATATCAGCTGGGAAAACTTTAAAGAAAAATATTATGAATTTAATATAAAAGAAATATCCGATACCAAAATTATTGATGAATATAATAGATTGGGTAAAGTGATAAATTTTTTAGATAGTTATCTGAAATTAGCCGATCCAGAATTAAGTAGAGAAAACATATTAAGTGATACAACAAATTACCTAAATAATGCTATAAATTATTTTAATAGTTTTATAAACAATCAACGCATTGATGATTTAGAACGAGTAAATTATTATATGGACGACTGTGTAGAAAATATAAAAAAGTTAAATATTTTACTGCCAAAAATTTCATCTAAATCAGTGTCATCCATGCTTAAAAATTATTCTGATACTATTAAGGAAGTATTAGAAGAGATAAATTTGGAAAAAATTAAAAATGACACTAAAGAAATTTATGATTTAAAAGATGAGTTGATAGATAATGAAGATAATATTAAAGATAAGATAAAAAATTTAAGCAGTGAAATAGAAAATATGTATGAAAAAATTGAAGAATTTTATAGTGAATTTCTAATAGATAATTCTGACAATACTTCAATAAAAACAGTTGTTTTAAATGAGCAACAAAATATAATAGACAAAATTAATACAACAAAGAAAAATTTAACCGAAGCAAATATAAAAATAGAAGAGTTAGAAAAATTTTATGTTAAAATTTATGGTAGTTTTGACGAACAGCAAAATAAAAGAATTGGTGGCTTAGAGCAAGAGCTTAAAACAAAACAAGAAGAGCTAGATAAAATAGAGCAAAAATATAGAGAAAAATTTAATGCATTGATAGAAAATATAGAAAGCTTACTTCCTGGTGCTACAAGTATAGGTTTAGCAAAAGCATATAGCGATGAAAGAAAAAAATTCAAAAAACCAATTATATTATGGAACATAGCTTTTATGGTTTCCATTTCTTCCTTGCTATTATTTTATATTTTTAGGTTAGATTTTATAGATAACAGTGTTGAAGGTATGATAAAAACAATGCTAAAATCACTCCCTATTGCACTACCATTGATTTGGTTTGCAATTTATGCAAGCAAAAGACGAAGTGAAAATCAAAGATTAGAGCAAGAATATACACACAAAGAGACATTTGCAAAATCTTATATGGGCTATAAAAAACAAATAAGCGAATTAAAAGACGAACAAAGTGAATTATCGGTTAAATTACTTAATGAGATTATAGAATCGGTCTCATACAATGCCAGTCAAACATTGGACAAAAAACATGGCGATGAAACAATTTCAAAAGAAATTTTATCTAGCATAAAAGATACATTATCAAATATAAAAGGAATAAAAAAATGATTCCAGACCATTCAGAAAATAAAATCCAGCAAAATAGCCTAAATTTACTCCAAAAACTTGGCTATAAATTTATAGATAGAAAAGAAAATTTATCCCTTAGAAATGGCAACACAAAAGAAGTTTTATTAAAAGAAATTTTACTTAAAAAACTTGATGAGATTAATAAATTTGAATATAAAGGAAAAATTTATAAATTTTCAAAGCAAAATTTACAAAAAGCGGTGGATGATTTAGACGCTGATTTAAACGAAGGGTTAAACATCGCAAATAAAACTATCACAAATAAGCTTTTATTTGGCGAAAGCTACGAGGAAATTTTGCCAGATGGAACGAAGCGAAGTTTTAGCCTTAAATACATCGACTTTGAAAATTTAGAAAATAATGACTTTTACGCTACGGAGGAATTTATAGTCTCTAAAATAGATCAAAACTCTCCTATAAAAAACAGAAGAGTTGATATTGTGTTATTTATAAATGGAATTCCTATTGTTGCAATTGAACTTAAAAACTCATGCGTTAGCATAAATAACGGTATAAATCAACTTATCGATGAGCAAAAAAACGGCGAAATTCCACATCTTTATAAATTTATCCAACTTACAATCGCAGGAAATTCAAGCGATGCAAAATACGCAACCACCGGAGCTGATAAGAAGTTTTATTCTATTTGGAAAGAAGATGTTAGCAAAGAGTTAGAAAGCATTGTAAAAAATAGAAATATTACAAATCTTGATAAGCTGATTTTTAGTTTGCTAAAAAAAGAAAGGCTTTTAGGAATTATAGAAAATTTTATAATTTTTGATGCAAATGTTAAAAAAATTTGCCGTTATCCGCAGTATTTTGCGATTAAAAATATACTAAAAAGAGTAAAAAACATAAACAACAACAAAAGAGAAGGTGGACTTGTTTGGCACACGCAAGGAAGTGGAAAAAGCCTAACTATGGTAATGGTTACAAAAATTTTAGCTAAAACTTATAAAAACTCTAAAATCATCGTAGTTACTGATAGAACCGACCTTGATAAACAGATAAAAAATACTTTTTTAAAAAGTGGCTTAGAAGTTACACAAGCAACAAGTGGGCGGGATTTGATAGATAAACTAAAAAGCCCAGCTAAAATCATCACGACAATTATCAATAAATTTAGCCTTACAAATAAAGAAAATGTAGTTTTAGATGATAAAGATATCTTTGTTTTGGTTGATGAAGCACATAGAAGCCAAAGCAAATTTATGCATGATGATATGAAAAGTGTGCTTAAAAACGCGTGTTTTATAGCTTTTACAGGAACGCCACTTTTAAAAAAAGAAAAAAGCTCATTTGCAAAATTTGGCAAGGAAATTCACAAATACACCATTGATGAGGCTGTAAAAGATGGCGTTATCGTGCCACTTTTATATGAGAGTAGATTTGTAGAACAAAAGATTTTTGATCAAAAAGGACTTGATAGAAAATTTGATTTAATAACTAAAAATTTAAACGATGATGACAAGCTAGAACTTCAAAAAAAGTGGGCGAAATTTCAAAACATCGCTTCAAGCACACAAAGACTTGAAATCATCGCTTTTGATATAGCCACGCATTTTAAAACCACACTTAAAGGCAGTGGTAAAAAAGCGATGTTAGCAGCTAGTTCAAGATATGAAGCCATAATTTATAATAAAATTTTTAATGAGCATTTTAGCGATGAGCTAAGCTCGGCTTTTGTGATTTCAAGAAATGAAGGCGAGGAAAATGACGGCGGAAGTAAGGAGTTTATCGCTGAGACTTTTAAAGAAATTGACAAAATTTACGGCAATGAAAATATATATGAAGAACGCGTTATAAATGAGTTTAAATATGGAAATTTGGATTTATTAATCGTAGTAAGTAAGCTTTTAACAGGCTTTGATGCACCAGCTGCTACGGTTTTATACATCGATAAACCTTTAAAAGAACACAACTTACTTCAAGCAATCGCTAGAGTAAATCGTGTCTTTGATGAAAGCAAGGAATATGGGCTAATAATTGACTACCGTGGGCTTTTAGATGAGCTTGATAGATCGCTAAGTGCATATGAGAGTTTGAGTGGATTTGATGAAAGCGATATTTATCACGCTGTAGTTGATATAAAAAAAGAGATTGAAAAAATTGAGACTTTTGATGCTCATATTGATATGATTTTTATGAGCGCAAAGCACAAAAATGACATTGAAAGTTACATAGAAATTTTAGCTGATGAAAAAATAAGAAGTGATTTTTTAAAATATCTTTTAAATTTAACAAAAGCTTTTGATTTAGCTATGAGTTCTCAAAAAAATGTTTTTGATAGAAATAAAATGAAAGAATACAAAGAAAAAATAAAATTTTATTTAAAACTAAGAAAAATCGCTCAACTAAGATATCATAAAAAGCTTGATTTTGGTGAGTATGAAAAAGATATGAGAAAATTGCTAGACACTTTTATAGGAGCAGATGAGGCGATTTTGCTTACGCCTTTGGTTGATATTTTTGATAGAAAATTTGATAATGAGATTAAAAAAGAAAGCAATCTAAACGCAAAAGCTCAAAGCATCGCAAGTGCCATAAGTGCAGCCATAAGTGATAAATTTGATGCAAATCCAGCTTTTTACAACTCCATTTCAAACGAACTTGAAAAAATCTTAGATGAGTATAAAAATCAAAGAATTAGCCAAGAAGAAAAGCTAAATATGATACTTGCTTTAAAAGATAAAATCACAAGTAGCGTTTCAACCAAAACTTATCCGCCAGAAATAAAAGGCTCAATTCCTCTTGAAGCATTTTATGATAATTTATTTGAAGAGTTAAATTTAGATGATGAAAGCACTATAAAACTTGCGATAAAAGTAGATGAAATTTATAAAAATGTAAAGATGCGACCCGAGTGGCAAAATAATATAGAAGTCCAAAAAGAAATAAATTTTAAAATCACAGAACTTTTATGGAATATAGAAGATGCTTTTGATATAAAATTTGAAAATACAGAGAAAATTTTAGAAATTTTAAGAAAAATAGGAATTTATCACTATGCATAGTGTAGAAATTTTAAGAAAAGATGTGAAAAATTTTACACTTCGTGTTAAACCAAATGGAAAAACTGAACTTGTCGTGCCACTTCTTGCTACAAAAAAGCACATTGATAAAATTTTAGAAAAAAGAAAAAACTGGATAGATGAGAAAAAAGAGTATTTTTCCAAATTTAAAAGCGTAGAAAAAAAGCTAATTAGTGGCGAAAATATGAAGTATCTTGGCAAAAATTACCGACTTAAAGTTTATGAGACTTATAAAAATGAAAGGGTGATTTTAAGTCGTGGAAAGTTAAATTTATATGTTAAAAATAAAGATGATTACAATAAAAAGCTAAATTTGATTGAGTGCTGGTATAAAGAAAAAGCGATGATACACTTTTTAAACACCGTAAATAAATACAATAAAATCACTCAAAAAGACAGCATAAATGTAAGAATTCGCAAGATGAAAACTAGATGGGGAAGTTGCAACAAAACTAAAAAATATATAAATTTAAACCTAAATCTCATCAAAAAACCAAAAATTTGCATAGAATATGTAGTGTTTCACGAGTTAGCACATCTAATTTACCCAAATCACTCAAAAGATTTTTATAATTATTTAAGTTTATATATGAGTGATTGGAAAGAAAGAGAAAAAATTTTAAATGAAGCTGAAATTTAGTATTTTTTATTTTATTTTTAAGGTAGTTTTAGTTTAAAATTTAACGGTATAAATTTAAATTTATTCTTGCCTTCAAATCCTACATTATAAAATTTATCAATTCAAACAAACTTTATTTTGACAAATAAATTTAAGCTACTTAATCATATAAAATTTATAAATTTAGCCCTTTGTTTAAAATTTGGGGCTAAATTTTAAATTTATTTTACTTCAAAAACAATCGTTGCTTTGTCGTTGTTTATCTCGCAGTCTTTATTGCCTGAGTTTGTATTAACAGTAGATTTTAAATACCAAAGTCCTTTTTTAAGCGGACGAAATTCAAAATTTCCATCAAGATCTGTTTTTGCATATCCAGCTTGAGCCATATCATTAGTTGCATAACCACCATAACTTGCATAAATTGAAGCGTTTTTAACCGAATTTCCATTTAGTATAAGTTTAAATTTTATAAGCTCACCTTCTTTTATTTCGTCAATATTATCAAAAAGTGGTAAAAATTCTAAACCTCTTTTTAAAGGTTTTGTTATAGTTTTTAAATTCTTTTACATCGCCTATTTTTCAGATTTGGAAAATCATGTCCGTAAATTAAGAAAGCATTAAATTTATCTATAAAAGATTTAATGCCTGAATTATAATTTGAAAAAACCGAATATTTTTACAGCCGACTTTATAAAAGAAAAAAAGAAATATTTTAACGAACTGTTAAATCCGATTTTCATAATTCCTAAAATAAGTTGTAAATTTTAATAACAAAAACCGTTTCAAAATAAAATCTTGGCAACTTGAATATGCAGTAAAATCTATATTAACGGTATAAGAATAGCTTCGTCAAAATCTAAAGCTATATTTACTTTTTTAGATACTTTTCGCATTAGATATTGAAAAATTTATAAGTTTAAAATTTTTAAAATTAAAATCTGTGATTTTTTGATAATTTGACAATTTAATTTTAAAAAATATAAAAACGATAATGCTTTTTTAAGAAAAATTCTGCTTAGTAAAATAGAATTTAAAAAACTATTTTAGGTAAGAATTCGTCATTATAAAATTTATATATTCATCCAAAAAATCAACGCTGTTGCGATCAAGCACCAAAAATGGATTATTTAATAAATTTTCACCGTTATAAACGGGCGGTTTTTTTGTTTTTAAATCAATAGTAATTCCGCCGCTTGCTTCAACCAGCAAATCTCCGGCCGCAATATCCCAAAGACTTGAAGGACCAAGCCTTAAATAGCTTGCGGCGGCATTTTCAGCCAAACGACAAAATTTTATGGCTGAACCGATTCGCTTATATTCATAACCGAAATTTTTAGCAAATTTTATTCTTTTTTTGGAATTTCCATGTCTCCCGAGCAAAAAAAGCGGCGAAGTATATTCAAGAGATTTCAGAATTTTGCCATTTTTATAAATTTTACCGCCTCGTTCCGCATAAAAAACTTCATCTGTAAACGGAATCATTATAACAGAAAGCTTCGGGCGTCCGTCTTTGCCGATAAGAGCGATACAAACACAAAATTCGCCGTTTTTAGCAATAAATTCCTGAGTTCCGTCCAAAGGATCGATGAGCCAAAAATTTTCGCAATTTTTACGCTCATCAAAAGGTAAAATTTTCTCTTCCGAGCAAATAGGAATTTTGCTTTTTTCCAAAATTTTAAAAATCACATCATTTGCAGCCAAATCGGCAGTCGTAAGCGGAGATTTATCAGGTTTTATATAAAGCTTGTAATCGTTATAATTTTTTAAAATTTCCTTGCCGGCGGCTTTTGCGGCACGCACAGCAAGATTAAGCAGCTCACTCATCATTTAACTTTCAATTCGATTTGAGTTTTTCTATCATCCTCTTCGCCGCTTTTCGGACCGACATAAATTTGACGAGGTCGCACAATTTTCATTGGAGCGTGTTCGCGCATTTCCATCCATTGAGAAATCCATCCCGGAGTTCTTCCGATTGTAAAAATAACGGCAAACATATCTGTTGGAATATTTAAAGCTTTCAAAATAAGTCCTGAATTAAAATCCACATTAGGATATAGATGTCTGCTTACAAAATAATCGTCTTGTAAAACAATTTCTTCAATTCTATTTGCAATTCTTATCAAATTCGTATCGATATCAAGCTCGTCTATTAGTTTTGAGCGCATTTTTTTAAGCACTTTAGCTCTTGGATCGTAATTTTTATAAACTCTATGTCCGAAGCCCATTAAACGAAACGGATCATCTTTATCTTTAGCTTTTTTAATATATTTATCGACATTATCAACCGAACCTATCATTTCAAGTTGTCTTACGACACTTTCATTTGCTCCACCATGAGCATGACCCCAAAGAGCACCGATTCCGGCACTTATGCAAGCATATGGGTGAGAATGAGTTGAACCGACTGTTCTAACTGTCGTAGTTGAAGCGTTTTGCTCGTGATCTGCGTGAAGCATTAAAACACTATCGAGAGCTTTTACTTCAATCGGACGCAAATCAACATAAGAGTGTGGAAAAGATCTCATCATATAAAGAAAATTTTCCGTAAATCCGCGATCCAAATCAGGATAAATAAGCGGATAGCCCATAGTATGGCGGTAATAAAAAGCAGCAAGAGTCGGCATTTTAGCGATTATTCTAATGGCAAGTTCCATAGATTCATTCGGATCGTTAAAATCCATTTCACGAGAGTAATAAGTACTAAGAGTAGCTATACAGGCTTGCAAAACTGCCATCGGGTGAGCACGATCAGGAAAAGCGTCGAAAAGTTTCAACATTTTTTCATTTATAAAACTTCTTGTTTTAAGCTCTTTTCTAAAAGTCATAAGTTCTTGCGTTGTAGGAAGTTTTTTATACAGTAAAAGATAGACAACATCAAGGAAAATTTTATTTTCCGCAAGATATTCTATACTGTATCCGCGGTGCTTTAAAATTCCTTCTTCTCCGTCTATAAAAGTGATATCCGATTTACAGGAAGCCGTAGAAGTATATCCGTTGTCGTATGTAAACATACCTACTTGCTTATACAAAGTCGTGATATCTATAGCCGAAGGTCCAAGAGTGCCATCGATTATCGGAAATTCATAACTTTTACCCGTTCTGTTGTCAGTTAAAGTAACTGTATTTGACATTTTTGCTCCTTTATGGAAATTTTCCGATATTTTAACTAAAGATTTAAAAAATTTTGCAATAAAAATTAAACTATATTTTTATTTTTATAAATTTTTAAGTTAAACACGACCTTTATCAAAATCATCGCTATTATAGCTTCAAGCAAGCTGGCAATTATACACGAATCGTAAAATTCTTTTGTAATATTGTTTGTATTTAACGCTACCGTAACGGTTGCGATAATCAAAGTAAGCGGCATATATAAAGATAACGCGAATAAAACAGTTCCGCGTTTTCCAAGCTCTTTTAAATAAACAAGACCGGCTAAAATTCTGAATAAAAGCATAGAAACGATTAAAATAATTACATTTGGAAGCACTCCGGGCTTCCAAATAGCCATCACATCAAGTGTAGAACCGATATAAGCAAAGAATATAGGCACTATAAAGCCATATCCGAAATTTGCCAATTTACGCGGCAAATCTTTTTTATATCCGAAAAATGTAGGTATAAAAGTCCCTGCGATAAAAGCCCCTATCACTATTTCAAGATCAAGCATAATCATCACTGCAATTACAAAGCAAAAAATCGCCATTGTAAAACGAATGTCTTTTTCATTTTTATCGTATGTCGGCATTATTACCGCTTTTAGATTTGGATACCACCAAAAAAGCACATCAAGACCTTTAAAAAGCAAAGTGGAAACGATTAAAAACAGTGCAAGTGCAAAAATATGAGTAAAAAGTTCGGTAGAAAAGCCGCTTTTTAAATATGCGCTTGCAACCGTTATGATAGCGATACTTACGACTTCACCTATAACTCCTACAACCATTGCGGTATTCAGCCATTTTTCATCCTTGCCATATTCTTTATAAAGCGTAGAAAGCAACCCTACACTCATCGTAGGAATAATAATAGCTATAATTTTATTTAAATCAAACGTATAAACCGAAACAAAAGACAAAATATACAAAATCGCCAAAAATGTTATGGATTTTTTTAAAATTTTTCTATCCGTTGTAATGAAAATTTTGATATTTACATGGGTTCCGGCTAAAAACATCAAAAAATAAAATCCCACATTTGCGGTAATTTCAAATAGATCATTTTGCGGCAAAAGCCCGAATGCACCAAAAATAATTCCCAAAATAATCTCTGTAGGAGAGATTGGAAATTTTATAAGATTAGCAATATAAGGCGACAGAAAAATAATTGCGGCCAAAACCATTAAAATTGAAATTTCACTCATATTTCAACCGAAAATTCTTGCCATATTGGAGATTTTAAAATTTTACTTTGCACTTTTATCACATTAAATTTCAAAACCGAATTATCGCCCAAAGCACCTATATCGTGATAAATTTCAATAATTGCAAACTCATAAAGCGGCTTTTTACGACCACAAATTTCGCCGGGATTTAATATAAGCGAACTATCACTTTTCAACGCCGCAAAATAGTGCGTATGACCGTAAATAACGATATCGGCATCGTTTTTTATATAATAAGGATAATGCATAAGCCGAATTTTCAGTCCTTTAAAATTGAAAATTTTCGGCTCTTTAAAAATTTTAAAACTTTTAGCATAGTCTTTTAGTGCATTGTCGTTATTTCCAAATACCGCGACATAAGGAATTTTGCTGTTTTTAAGAGCTTTCAGCGTAGATATTTCCACAATATCTCCTGCATGAATTATCAAATCCGCCTTTTTATCCAAAAGATAGTTTATAGCACTGCCGGCCACATCGCTTTTATGATGGGAATCGGAAATAACGCCGATTTTAATCATCTATCGCCTTTTGAAATTTACACTTTGCGCAATATAAAAAATTGCCTTTTTTCAAGCTTTTTTTGAAAAGCATTTCGCCACACTCCGGACATTTTTCATTTGTCGGTTCATAATTTGAGATGAAATTACATTTCGGATAATTCGAACATCCGTAAAATTTTCCGCGTTTTGAAACTCTTTCTACGATTTCGCCTCCGCATTCAGGACATTTTACGCCGATTTTTGCGGGTTCTTTTTTAATTTTTTGTTCGCCTGAAAGATTTCTTGAATATCTGCATTTCGGAAAATTACTGCAAGCTATAAACTCGCCGAATCTACCGTTTCGTTTTAAAAGTTCACCTCCGCATTCAGGGCATTTTTCGCCGATCGGTTCGGCTACTTTTTGACTCTTTATATTTTTCTTGCCGATTGCGATTTTTTCCATAAACGGATAATAAAAATCAGCTAAAATTTCTTGCCAATCGGCAGATTTTTCTGCAATTTCATCAAGTTTCGTTTCCATTTTCGAAGTAAATTCGCTATCTACAATGTTATTAAAATTCTGCTCCAGCATCTCTACGATTTTAAAAGCAATCTCTGTCGGAACGAGCTGTTTTTTTTCAGTATTTACATATTTTCTTGAAATAAGAAGTGAAAGTGTAGGTGCGTAAGTAGAAGGACGGCCGATTCCTAAACTCTCAAGCTTTTTAATAAGACTTGCCTCCGAATATCTTGCCGGCGGCTCCGTTTGGTTTTCTACAGATTTTAAATTTTGAACTTTCAGCTCATCACCGATTTTAAAATCAGGTAAAATTTTATCTTTATCATTCTCTCCGTAAATTTTATAAAATCCGTCAAATTTTACTTTTCTGCCTAAAATTTTAAATAAAGAGCTGCCACTTTTTACAAAAACATTTTGAATTTCACTTACGCAAGGATTCATTTGAGATGCCACAAAGCGGTTGTAAATAAGCGTATAAAGACGAAGTTCGTCTTTTGGTAAAGATTTTGCCGCAATAGCGGGCGTAAATTTTAAATCTGTCGGACGGATTGCTTCGTGGGCTTCTTGAGCGCCTTTTGATTTTGTAGCATAAAAATTCGCGCTTTTTGGCAAATATTCACTTCCAAACTCATTTTTTATCATATCTCTTACGGATACAATCGCCTCTTTTGCGATATTTAAAGAATCCGTTCTCATATATGTGATAGCTCCTCCGTTTGGCGCATTGACGCCTTCATAAAGACTTTGCGCAAGATTCATTGTTTTTTTTGGACTGAAACCAAGTGCAGTGCTTGCATTCTGTTGTAATGTAGAAGTCATAAAAGGAGGATATGGATTTGTTTTTCTGTCTTTACTTTCGATCTTTGAAACTTCAAATTTTTCATCACATAAAATTTGCACGATTTCATCAGCTTCTTTAGCAGTTTTTATACTCATTTTTTCTATTTTTTTATTTTTAAATTTTACAAACTCGGCTTCTAAATCTTTTTTGAAAATCATATTTACAGTATAAAATTTTTCAGGCTTAAAAGCGTTTATTTCACGCTCTCTATCGACTACAATCTTTAAAGCGGAACTTTGAACTCTTCCTGCACTAAGCCCTTTTTGAATTTTTTGACTTAAAAGCGGACTTAGTTTATAGCCTACAATGCGGTCCAAAAGACGGCGCGCTTGTTGCGCATTTACGCTTGCCGTATCAAGTGCGCGCGGATTTTTAATAGCGTTTTCAATTGCCGTTTTTGTAATTTCGTGAAAAACAATTCTAGGCAGGCTTGCAGGCTCTTTGCCGATTGCCGTTGCGATATGATATGCGATAGCTTCACCTTCCCTGTCTTCATCGGTTGCAAGATATATTTGATCCGCTTTTTTGGCTAATTTTTTTATTTCACTAACTATTTTTGCGTGATCTTCGCTTATTTCATAAACCGGCTCAAAATGTTTTTCGTTTATTTTTATACCGAAAGTTTTTTTAGGTAAATCCCTTATATGACCTTTTGAAGCTATTACATTATAATTATCACCTAAAAATTTTCCTATTGTTTTTGCCTTTGCCGGTGATTCTACTACTACTAAATTTTTCATTTTTTATCCCCTTCTAAAATTCTCGGTAATGTAATTCCTTTTTGTCTTTGATATTTACCTTTTTTGTCCGCATAACTTACCTCGCAAATATCATCACCTTGTAAAAACAGAACCTGAGCGATGCCCTCATTTGCATAAATTTTAGCAGGAAGCGGCGTAGTGTTTGAAATTTCAATTGTTATGTGTCCTTCAAATCCCGGCTCGAAAGGCGTAACATTTACGATAATACCGCATCTTGCATAAGTGCTTTTACCAAGACAGATCGCTAAAACATCACGTGGCATTTTAAAATATTCGATAGTCCTGGCTAAAGCGAAAGAATTTGGCGGCACAATACAAACATCGCCTTTGAAATCAACTATATTTTTCTCATCAAAATTCTTCGGATCGACTACAGTTCCGCCGACATTTGTAAAAATTTTAAACTCATCAGCCACTCTTATATCATATCCATAGCTGGAAAGTCCGTAACTTACAACTCCGACGCCCATATTTTCTTCACAAAAAGGCGTTATCATCTCGTTTTTTATACTTTGCTCTCTAATCCATTTATCGCTTTTTAGACCCATAAAATTTTACCTTTTTTCATTTTTTTTACAAAATTATAACTTTATAAAACTGAATTTTTGTTTGTATCAATGTATAGAGCAAAATTTTAAACAAAAATCAAAAATAACAAATAAAAAACGATAAAATAGTGCAAAAAACGGTAAAAAGTCCATTTTATAAAATTTAAAATTTTAAGATATATATCGGTAAAATTTTAAAATAAATGCTGTTAAACACCGAAATTTCAGAATTTAACTGCACTATTTTGATAAAAAATAAAAATTTTAAAATAAAATTTAAATAAATTTTCATTTAAGTAAAGATTTTAAAATTTTTGTTAAAATTAGAAATTTAAAAACAGTTTGGAGTAAAAAATGAAACAAGATGAAATAAAAGAGCTTATGGAATTTTTCGATAAATCAGGAATTTCAAAAATAAAAATCAAAGATAACGATTTTGAAATCGAGCTTGAAAAACATAGAAAAGCCCAAAAAGAAGATGAAAAAGCGCGAGCTTCCGCGCAAACTCAAGTCCAACCGATAAACGTCGTAGTAAATAACGAACAACCGAATCTTAAAGATACGATAAACTCTCCTATGGTTGGTACATTTTACCAAGCATCAAGTCCAGGAGCGGCGCCTTTTGTAAAACCTGGACAAAATGTTACGAAAGGTACAACAATAGCAATCATTGAAGCAATGAAAATCATGAATGAGATTGAAGCCGAGTTTGATTGCAGAATTTTGAAAAATCTAGTAAGCGACGGATCTCCCGTTGAATTTGGTATGCCACTATTTGAAGTGGAGAAATTATAATGGAATTAAAAAGAATTTTAATTGCAAATCGCGGCGAAATAGCGCTTCGTGCACTTAGAACCATTCAAGAAATGGGAAAAGAAGCAATCGTTGTGCATTCTACGGCTGACAAGGATGCGCTTTATGTAAAATATGCTGATGCAAGCATTTGTATAGGACCGCCGCGAAGCAGCGATAGCTATCTGAACATACCGGCTATAATGAGTGCTGCTCAAATCAGCGGTGCGGATGCCGTTTTCCCAGGATACGGCTTTTTAAGTGAAAATCAGAATTTCGCTGAAATTTGCGAAAAAGAAGGCTTAAAATTTATAGGTCCAAGCACTTCAGCAATGGCGCTAATGAGTGATAAAAGCAAAGCAAAAGCTTTTATGAAAAGAGCCGGGGTTCCGGTAGTTCCTGGATCGGATGGTGCGTTAAAAGATGTAAATGAAGCCAAAAAACTAGCCGAAGAAATAGGTTATCCGGTTATTCTAAAAGCGGCAGCAGGCGGCGGCGGACGCGGAATGCGCGTAGTAAATAAACCTGAAGATTTGGAAAAAAATTTTTGGTCGGCTGAAAGTGAAGCGTTAGCAGCTTTTGGTGACGGAACGATGTATATAGAAAAATATTTTACAAGTCCGCGCCATATAGAAGTGCAAATTTTAGGCGACGAACATGGAAACGTAGTTCATATCGGCGAACGTGATTGTTCGCTTCAACGCCGCCACCAAAAATTAATTGAAGAAAGTCCTGCCGTAATACTTGATGAAAAAACGCGCGAAGAGCTGCACGAAGTTGCTGTAAAAGCGACAAAAGCGATCGGCTATAGCAGTGCCGGCACATTTGAGTTTTTATATGATAGAAAAGATAAAAAATTTTATTTTATCGAAATGAATACGCGACTTCAAGTTGAGCACTGTGTAAGCGAAATGGTAAGCGGGCTTGACTTGATTGAATGGATGATTAAAATTGCGGAAGGAAAAGAACTTTTACCACAAAATAAAATCAAAATTTCAGGCCATGCAATAGAGTGCAGAATCACAGCCGAGGACCCGAAAAGCTTCGTTCCAAGCCCTGGCAAAATCACAAAATATGTGGCACCTGCTGGAAGAAACGTAAGAATGGAAAGCCACATCTATCAAGGATACAATGTTCCGCCATTTTACGATAGTATGATCGGAAAACTGGTAGTTTATGATAATAACCGTGATAGAGCGATTTCCAAAATGAAAGTAGCACTTGATGAACTTATAATAGGCGGAATCAAAACAACGCGCGATTTTCATTTACAAATGATGAATAATGTTGATTTCTTAAACAATAATTACGATACAAATTATCTAGCAAAACACTAAAATTTATTATTCTTTAGCCGCGAAAAATCGCGGCTTTTTCTTAAATTATTGAAATTTTAAAATTAAACTTATATTTTAAAATATTTTTAATATATAAATCAAAATATATGACAACTTCACACTTAACAATTTTATATAAAATTTGATAAATAGTTAAAATTATCAAATTTTAATGTGCTTTTTTCAATAAACCTTAATAAAATTTTAATTTTATCTTAAACAGAATTATGCTTAAATTTCATAAACAAAAATTTTTTTAAGGAGGCCAATATGGCAACAAGAAAAGAACACGATTTTATCGGTGAGTTAGAGATTTCAGATGATGTATATTATGGAGTTCAAACTTTTAGAGCACTTGAAAACTTCCATATGACAGGAAGAAGAATTAAAGATTATCCTTTTTTCGTAAAAGCTTTTGCTCAAATTAAAAAAGCGGCTGCTTTGGCAAATAAAGAAGTAGGCGTTTTGGAAGCTAAAAAAGCTGATGCTATAGCAAAAGCAGCAGACAGAGTAATAGCTGGAGAATTTCTTGATCAATTTGTAGTTGATATGGTTCAAGGCGGCGCCGGAACAAGCACAAATATGAATGCAAATGAAGTTATAACAAATGTTGCACTTGAAATGATGGGACACAAAAAAGGCGAATACAAATATCTTCATCCAAATGATAATACGAATTTGGGTCAAAGCACGAACGATACATATCCTAGCTCAATTAAAGTAGCGACTTATGCAAAAATGACAGATCTTTTGAAAGCTATGGAAGTTTTGAAAAAAGAGCTTGAAGCAAAAGCGAAAGAATATAAAGATATGATTAAAATGGGTAGAACAGAGCTTGAAGATGCTGTTCCTACAACACTTGGAAACTCATTTAATGCTTTTGCAAGTTATATAAAATCAGATATTGCAGCAGTTAAAAACGCAAGAGAGTTAATGACATACTTAAATATGGGTGCAACAGCAATCGGAACAGGCATCAACTGCCATCCTGATTATAAATTCGTCGTTGAGAAAAAACTAAGCGAGATTACAGGAACAGAATTTAAAGCAGCGCCTGATTTTATAGCTGCCACACAAGATACAGCAGATTTTGTTCAAGTAAGCGGAGCACTAAAAACCGCTGCCGTTAGACTATCAAAAATAGCAAACGATTTAAGACTTATGAACTCAGGTCCAAGATGCGGTTTAGGTGAAATCGATCTTCCAAAAATGCAACCTGGAAGCTCAATAATGCCTGGAAAAGTAAATCCTGTTATTGCTGAAGTTGTTGGCGAAGCTTGCTACGAAGTAATCGGTAACGATGTAACAATTATGCTTTGCTCTGAAAGAGGCGAGTTTGAACTTAACGCGTTTGAACCAGGAATTGCATATGCACTTTTCAACTCTTTAGTCATTTTGGAAAATGCCTACATTACACTTGCAAACAAAGCTATAAAAGGTATCAAAGCAAAACCGGAAGCTTGCTTAAAAGCAGTTCTTAACTCAGTTGGAATCGTAACCGCATTTAACCCTGTTATAGGTTATGAAAATTCTGCAAGTATCGCAAAAGAAGCGCTAAATACAGGTAAATCTGTAGGTGAAATCGCTATTGAACGCGGATTATTGACAAAAGAGGAAGTTGATAAACTCTTGGATCCTAAGAGTATGTTAAATCCTCATATGTCTCATACAGGAAAATAAATTAAAAAAAATAAAAGGCACAAATAATTTTGTGCCTTAATACAAGGAAGGTTAGTATGGATTTTATGCTTATTTTAGAAATTATAGTTCTGCTTGGAGCTATTTTCTTAGGTGTTAAACTTGGTGGTATGGCTATAGGCTATGCCGGTGGTCTTGGCGTTGTAATTTTGACAATGCTTGGCTTAAAAGCGGGTAGCATTCCGTGGGATGTTATTTTGATTATTGCTTCAGTTATCTCTGCTATTGCTGCTATGCAAGTTGCAGGAGGACTTGATTATTTGGTTCAATTGGCTGAAAAACTTTTAAGGAAAAATCCTAAATATGTAAACTTTCTAGCTCCTACCGTTACTTATCTTTTAACAATTTTTGCAGGTACAGGTCACACTGCATTTTCTATGATTCCGGTTATTGCAGAAGTTGCAAAAGGTCAAAATATAAAACCGTCTGTTCCACTTTCAATTGCTGTTGTTTCATCTCAAATAGCAATTACAGCCAGCCCCGTTTCTGCAGCCGTTATCTTTATGGCAGGCGATATGGCTCTTGGCGGACTTGGAATTTCATATCCTATTTTACTTGCTATTTGGATTCCTACAACATTTTTAGGTTGTATGATTACAGCTTTGATTATGAATTTGTTTTGGAATTTAAAACTTGACAGCGATCCTGTTTATAAAGACAGACTTGCAAAAGGTTTGGTTGCTGAGCCGCAAAAAGAAGGAAAATATAAAGAACTTCCAAAAGGTGCTAAAACTTCAGTTTTGATATTCTTCATCGGAATTATAGCGGTAGTATTTTATGCAACAGCTATAAGTAAAAATGTGGCGCTTGTAAAACCAAGCTATGTTACAGGATATGAAAAAGTATATCAAAGCAAAGATGCAGCTAAATTTGATGAAATAATAGCGGCAAATCCTAACATAAAAATATCTACAGATAAAGACACAGGCGTAAAATATGTAGAGGATAAAAGCAAACCTAAAAAATCTCTTACTCTAGCAAGAGATGGCGCTATTATGAGCTTTATGCTAATTATCGGCGCATTGATAGTTATGATTTGCAAAATTGATGTTGATAAAATCCCTGTTCAAAGCACATTTAAAAGCGGTATGACTGCTTTTATATGTGTTCTTGGCGTTGCGTGGCTTGGTGATACGTTCGTATCAAATCACACGCAAGAGATTAAGGATTTTGCAGGAAATCTGGTTAAACAATATCCGGCGCTCCTATCTGTTGCACTTTTCTTTGCAAGTATGCTTCTATATTCACAAGCTGCAACTGCAAAAGCTTTGATTCCGACAGTTATAGTTGCTCTTGGGCTAAGTGCTACAAATAACGGTGATGCTTACATTCTGGTTGCTTCATTCGCTGCTGTTTCAGCACTTTTCGTGCTTCCTACCTATCCTACTTTGCTTGGTGCGGTTCAAATGGATGATACAGGAACTACAAGAATCGGAAAATACGTATTCAACCACCCGTTCTTTATTCCTGGCATTTTAGCTATTGCGTTTTCCGTTACATTCGGATTTGTATTAGCTCCTATGATGCTATAAAATTTGCGCGGTGATTTTTCACCGCGCTTTTTTATTATTACACGATAAAAATTTCATTTTATTTATCTCTTTTTATATATTTCAAATAATTATATTTAATCGTATATCCGTTATTTCAATATAAATTTAACATATCTGCCTGTATATTATTAAAACTGCTTAATCAAAAAATATTCTTCAAAATTAAATTTTATTTTAACTTACTATAATCTTTTATTTTTAAAAAGGATATAAGCTGCAAAAAAAGATTTCATCTGCTTTGTAGCTATCTAAAAAACTTGACAAAATTTTATCGCCCATAAAAACATTTAAAAAAATAAGTTAAATTTTAAGGTCGTTTTTTCACCGCTCGCAATCAAAATCAAGCTCATGCAATAATCGATAAAACACTGATTTTAATTTATTTAAGATATAAATTTGAGCTATAAGATGATGTTTGATGTCTGATAATATGACAAAATTATATAAGTAAGGTTATGAAATGTTAAATTGAAAGATAGAAATTATCCGATTACGCTCTTTTTACGGCAAATATAAAATAATATTAAAGAAATTCGATAGCAATATAAACCGAAATTTATGATAACAATTTTTATATAAAATGCACGCCTAACAGAACAACCTGTTATTTACAATTTTTCACATATTTGATGTATTAGATATTCAATCACATAAAAACAGTTTTACTTAAAAATGTTTGCATATAAATTTAAAAATAAGAAATTCAATTTTTATATTTTTCTATCTCGTCATAAGATATTTTATCCAAAATTCTCATCGTATACCTTAAAAGTTCGGAAGGAGTATCCTGCAAAACAGTAGGCATTTTAAAAAGATTTCGTCCGAAATTCATCTCGTCTAAAATTCCCATATATCCTAAAAGTGTAGTCCATGTATCAAAACTGCTTCCGGCGATACTTATATATTGATTTTGCGCAATATCATCATCAAGTATCATAAAAAGCATTTTTGACTGCGGATTTTCAAGTTTTTCTTTAAATTTGTCAATATCGCTTACAAACAGATACGGCATAAGATGATCGTTTTGCACTACGATAATTGTATTTTTAGAATACTTTGATGCTCGTATTTTGGAAATAAACTCACTTAAAAGTTTATCCGTGCATTTTACTGATTTTAACATAGCCGAATCGATTTCATAGCTTATATCGGCGCATTTTGGCGGTAAAAAACCGTCAGGTGTGTGAGTGGAGTTTGTCAAAACAACTTGCGCAAATTTTTTGCCGCTTTCATTAAGTCTTATAAAATCCTGCCACGCGAAATCAAACATTTCATCATCATAAACTCCCCATTCGCTCGTATTTTTCGCTCCGCGCTTCAAAAGCTTATCTTTTCCGATCATCTCATCATATTTGCGTGATTGTAAAAAACCGGCTGTATTTTGAAAATTTAAATCGAAACCTTTCATAAAATATGTATAATAGCCTTGATTTTTAAGTATTTCGGTAGCACAAATTATTTTTTGAGTTTTCATCGCCTCTCTTTCTGTTTCAAATTTACTGAAAAAATTAAGAGGAAATGCGCATTGTGAACCGAAAAGTCCTTCTATCGTTATAGCCGTGCTGTATGGATCTATATTTGTCCATTCTATCTTGTGATTTAAATTTCTGATGTTGGGCATAAGATTTGGAAATTTTTCATTAACCGTAAAATTTCTGCTAAGCCCTTCCAAATAAATATAGACGATATTTTTGCTGTTGCTTGCGACTTTAGGCTCAGGAATTTTTACGAATTGATAAATCATTTCTTTATATTTTCCGACAGGTACATAAAAATAATATTTATAAATTTTAAAAAGTGCTATAGATGTAGGATTTGTAACAAAAGCGCAAACAAAAATAAACACAAAAAACAGAAATTTGCGTGATTTTTGAAGTTTTATCCGCTTACAGATTATTGCACATATTAAAATTATTGCAAATATAAGCAAACAGATTAAAATTATATTATTTGTAAATGTTAGAAGCGGTGCGCCCGTTATGCTTACTATGATGATATTTAAAGTCCATATATCAAGCGATTTTCCCGTATATTTATTAAAAATAAAGTCAGTTGCGAAAAAGAGCAGATATATAAATATAAAAAATATCGCAACTAGCAAATATCGTCTTTTACCGACGAATTTCAAATACAGTAAAGAAAAAACGAATAACGATATGGAAAGCAAATCAGACATCGAAAGATAACCTTTTTAAATACGAATATACAATAAAAAATTCTAAAATATATTTATTTGTCAATACAAATTCCTGCAATATTTAAATTTTTCAAAAATTATCCGCTGTTTATTTTTATTGCATTTGTTTAAATTTTTGGCATTTTACCATAAACAATAAAAAATTTAACATTTCTAAAATTTTAAAACAAACTGTATATATCAGACTGAAAATAAAAATTATTGTCTTAAAATTTTTCTATTATTCAGATATTTCGGCAAATATTTTATTGATTGTTTAATGTTTAAATTTTATAAAATTTAAAAAGGCTCACTCAAGTGAGTGAGCCTAAAAAAGCATTTAACTTCAATCAAAGACTAAAATACAACGCCTACACCGCTGATAGCAACTTCGCCTACACCTGACTCTGCATCTTCATATACAGCATCTTTTGAAGATGTAGCAGCTGTTTTTAATGCTGAATATCCGAATTTACCTTTTATAACTTTAACTATGCTAGGAGTTTTTAGGACTTTTTCACAAATAGCTGCTGATGAATCAGCACCGGCTTCTACTTTTAAAAATGCAGGTTTATTTGTAGCTGCATTATAATCTGTCAATGAAACTTTAATGCACTCTTTGCCGGCTGCCGCTATATTACCGACAACATTTCCGGTTAGTTTGCCTTTACTGTCAACTGTGCCGTTTGTTACATTTTTCAATTGAACATTTGACATTTTTGCAAAACTTCCTGCAAATTTAGCTTGCGAAGTATAATATGCACCTACATCACTCATAAGTGTAGTAAGATTTGTAGCTGCTTTACTTACTTCAGCATCATCTCTAGTAGCTGCTAGTCTTGGAATGGCGATAGCTGCCAAGATACCTAAAATAACGATAACGAAGATCAACTCGATCATTGTAAAA
>QWCH01004715.1_pt1 | contig 50734 bp, 73 predicted proteins | sample 1972671 | NCBI WGS metagenome assembly QWCH01 (sample SAMN09866713, study PRJNA288562) | Human gut metagenome isolate term3_stool, whole genome shotgun sequencing... | isolation source: gut | host: Homo sapiens | place: USA: California
CTACAGTTAAAGGCTTATTACACTCTTGAATAAGGTTTCTAGCCAATTCATCCTGTTTAGCTTTCAATTCCTTAATCTTCTCCATAGTCTCACTCATCGCCTTCGCATGATTAGCATAGGCATTATTAAGTGTCTGGATTTCCAATCCTATATCGGATATGGCTTTACTCTTCTCGATTACTTCTACTGTACTTATCATTTCTCACCGGTATGCCCAAATCCACCTTTACGCTCTGTTTCATCTAATCTAGCAACTTCTTCCCATTCAGCCTTAGCTACAGTTGTGAATACCAATTGAGCTATACGTTCTTTATCCTCAATCCATACTGCTTCATGTCCTTGATTAATAAGAATAACGTGTATTTCATTCCTATAATCTGCATCTACAGTGCCAGGTGTATTTAATACAGTAATTCCCTTCTTTAAAGCTAAGCCACTCCTAGGTCTTACTTGGCACTCATAAATAAACTCGCAATCTGAATCAGTAGTGGGGAGAGCAATCTTTAATCCAGTCGGGATAAGTGCTCTAGCTCCCGGGTCAAGACGCAGCATAGTTACTTTATTGCCGTCCATTTTAGGTGATGCAAACACAACTTCGCAATCACCATAAGCTTTAATAGGATTGTCAACTGTTACTCTACTGAAGTCTGCACGTATATCCATACCTGCTGACATAGGAGTTTCATACTGGGGAAGTTTGTTATTCGATAGATTAATTACTTGAACTTTCATTGAACGTAAATGAATAAATTGAGTTTATAGTTGTGAATCTTTTATTCTCCCAGTCAATCTCAATTACATTAGATGTCTTGAACCATCTATCATTCGAATTAAGTTCTAAAGGAGCACCTTCTATAAATGCTTTAGTATATCCAGACTCCTTATGACCTTCTTCAATTCTAACGTTATTGGTTCCCAACACTTTGGTGATAGTCATAAAGCCCTTCTTACCATTGGTAGCAAAGTAGTCTTGCAGCCAAGTATGTACATGATTTGCATTACATTCACCAGCTTCTGTATAGAAAGCTTTGATTAATGTATCGTTATCATCATATACAGCCAAGAAAGGATTCTCTCTAGCACTACAGCTCCCTTTAATCTTGAAAGCCTTCTTGCGTTCCTTATAATGATTCACGTCATAAGTTTCAAAATTAAATACGTAACCGTTCATTGTTGATAGTGCGTCCTTAAATGCATCAGGACGTTGGCTATCATAAACATACTTAAATGTTAGCATTCAACAATATAGTATTTAGGAAATAATATTCCATCTAGTTCCAGCTCTACTTCTTGAACAACATCAAATACATCAAATATGTCATTATAGTAAGCTGCTGCCATTTCCTCATCAGTGATTCTAGTAATGGCATTATCTATCGACTGGTCAGCTAATTTGCTAGCTAACATTCTACGATAGTTATCAACGATTCTACATGCCTCGTGTTCAGTTAATATGTAGAATATCTTACCATTTATATGATATTCATATATTCCTGGCCATATGCTCTCTTCCTCTGTACAAAGAGTGTATACTTCTGGCATGTCTAGTTTATAAGCTACCATGTATAATCGTTCTGGATGTTCAAATCCTCTACATAGAGCTTCGTTTACAAAATCTGAGTAATTCATAGGTATTAAGTCAATACATAAGCATCTGTTTTAGTTCTTGATAAAGATACATATTGAAGCTGTCGTAGTTCTAATAAGTCTCTATCCAACTTAAGATTACCGGTATCTACAAACACATTATTGTAAGAGCTGCCTTGACTCCTATGTGCTGTTATAGCGTATCCATAATCAAAAGTTTGTGGCTTAATTACTCTATTATCAAATAACAGTGGTACTGGGGTTGCAAAGGACTTAGTCATGTCAAAATACTTACCCCATAAATATCCAGATTTAGTTCTATTACCCCACCTTTTCGCCTGTATAGCATCTAGCCTTATAGACTCAATCTGTTGTGCCAAAGTTTGCAGGTAGTCTGGATTTATGTCTGTTGGGTCTATTATGAATACGTCTAATAGCCGTCTATCAACGCTATCATATAACCCCAATTCGAACCCTGGAAGTCTAGTAAAATGAGGTACATTCCTAGTGGTTCTTCTAATGCTTGTAATTATATAGTCTGAAGAGTTAAAGAACATTTCTCCATTATATTCAAAGTTCTCACAGCCAGTTAGAAACTCGAATTTATGATAAGGTTCATTGTCATTGTATAGTATTCTGCGTATACAATCATTGAATCCTTTAACTCGCTTATTAGTATAAGCTATCAGCTTAGTATAATTTACATCATTATGCTTTATTCCATGATTAATCTTATTAGCTGCATCAACCATAAACTGCTTAGTGTCATTATAACAAATGAGAGAACCCTTCTCTCCCATTCGAGTTTCGAATTTAGATATAGGATTCTCTCTTAATGTTAATAATATTGGTGCTAATGCTGTATTCTCGTCTTGCCTAAATATCTTGGTTAGACGGACAACATTTTCATGACTAAACACTTTACTAAGACCTCCGTTCTTAACTGGGGCAATCTGTGCAACATCCCCTATAAATAAGATTTTGCACTGATGTGTTTCACAATAGTCTACAAGTAAATCATAAAGTTCATCACTAACCATAGATGCCTCATCAATGATTATTAGTCCTTTGTTTGGAATGTCTCCCATACCATCGGAATAGAACTTCAAGTCTTTATAGTCTAAATTAAATATATCCAGTTTAGGGGAAAGTGCTAGCAGTTTATGTAATGTAGTAGCTCTATAGCCAGTAGCCATTTCAAGTACTGCTTTGGCTTTATGAGTAGGAGCACACAACTTAAAGAATCTACAACCTCTAGTACTATCTAGATATTGTACAAATTCATTCATAACAGCTGTCTTACCTACTCCTGCATAGCCAGTAAGAACTAATATCCTATCTGGACTATCTAAAAACCTAATCATTCTATCTATAGCATATAGCTGTTCGTCTGACCAAGCTATTGTACTCATAGTTCTCTATTCCAAAATCTAAAGGTAATATCCTTTAATTTAGGACCGTCATCAGTCATTATCGTTTTATATAATCTCTGATTGGTATTTGGATTATCAAGTGGTCCACATTCCTCTATGTAAGGTCCTAACTTGATGTAATCGAAATTGTACAAATCAATTTCATCTGCCAATGTAGCTCTACCACTATACCACCCAATCTTTATATCAAGTGGTACTGTTTGCTGCCATTCCATTTCTGTTTCGGCAGGAATGGTTACTTTGGGAAACCTAATTTCCTTATGAATAGTAAACTTATCAGCCGTTTTAGTGGTAGTTAACGTCCTTACTAATCCAGCATAGTGATTAATGAGCTTAGGGTCGTTATCGCCACCCATAAAGCAAATGGCAGTAATTCCATTATTCTCATTAATAAGCTTCTCTATTCTAGTAATAGTCAGGACTTCCCCAACGTCTCCTGCCAAGTAAGAGCTATGACAGCCGTTGCAGTGACATGGACAATTGGATATGTTTATGGCTAGTGTAGTCTCGTCAGGAATTTCCCTGAAGACTATATCGAAACCTACATATTTAAGCATGAGTGTAAAATCTTCTACTAGCTTCCTCTTGCCTTGCTTGGCTAAAGTTACTAATACGTTTCAAATAACCAATAACTCTAGTAGCATAATCAACGTTCTTACTCCCACATTTTGGACATTCCTTGAGATACCTTTTATCAATATGTCCACAATCATTACAAATAGTATTTGGAATATTAAATGTGAAATAATTAGTACCATTGACTGCTGCCACTCTCAACAAGTTACGATACTGTTCCTTACTAAGATGTTCATCGAGATTCATATGCAATGCACTACCTCCGTCTAAGTATTGTACATATTCCTTGCCATGTAATTTGAACTTGTCAAGTACGGTAAGAGATGTGTCTTCAACAGCATAGAAATAGCTATTATAGCAATCTCTAGGAACTACATAACCTGCTTTCCTGTCCCAATTAGCATGTTTAACCCCAAGGTTCTCTGCCCTTCTGTTACGCCTGCTCCCTAGCATTGGAGCAGTGACCTAGTAAATGATATAAGTCCTTGTTGGGACCATAATTCGAGTTCTTTGGTAAGTCTAGCAATGATACTACATTTCCACCAATAAAACAAATGTACTAGGTGGGAAACCACTTCAGATTTCCTCTACATGTCACCATGTAGTGCAGACTATCGCACACTCTCGGCAATGAGAGTCCCATTCGTTTAGTCGTTCAGGCTGCCATTACGCTTGCCCCCTGTTGCCTACGATTCTCACGTAGTGGTTCCAAGTCAATTAGATTGGGTTTAACGTGCCCACAAGTTTTAGGCACAAATTCTGTGTTAAACATTAACTCCTTAGTTCTCGCTTTACGATTTTCATCACTGATAGTTTTAAGGATAGATTGCATAAACTCTCTATAAGTTGGATTATCATTAACTGGGATTCCTAAGAACTCCGCAGCCTCAATAACTCCATTAACACCTATAGTCAAATACTGCTTCTTCATATCAATGAATCCAGCTGTATATACAGTAAGCAACCCATCTTTTAAATAGTCTTTAAGCAATTCATTATATGCTGTTTGGAACTTATGAACTTTCTTCACATTCTCACGCAAATACTCAATCATATCATACCCATTATTAACTGCATCCTGAACTAGCCTATTGATATTTAAGGTCATTACTGACTTACTACCAGTAGCAATACCACCAGCTCCAAGAGAATAACTGAATTGATTATCAGTAACCTCATTACGAAGTCTGCAACAGGAAGATAAGGAATCAGGACTATCGGACATATAAGTAAAGAACGAGTGTCCTTTGCTATACATCTCTGCTGTAAAGTCTGCATACTCTTCATCAACAACATCCTCTCCGTTAGTTAGAAGCGCCATGGTCTCAACAGGGAATGTAAGAATACACTTAGTACGTTCCTCATTAAACCATTTAGCAAATTTCTTCTGCAACCAACTAAGAGATTCCCATTGAGGTTGTGTACCGTCTGGGAAATAGAACTCTCCAAAGATACCTTCAAAGTAGTTCTTATCAAAATAACTGATATTCCAGAATACTGATTGGAAGTTACGAGCAGCTGCTGGCTGATTGATTGAATATACAATCTGCTGGAACTTCTGCTCTAACGTCTTGTCAATATTTCTGTGTTTGTCAACCATTTCCTCTGGACGTTTCCAGTAATCATCACCCCACTCTTTACGAGCAAAGTAATCAAAGTACATTAGAAACTCTCCAGTTGCTACTGCACCTGCAAATTGAGAACTAATCGCAAATACCAGATTAACGAACATGCCACAGAAAGAATCCAGGTTCTTGGGTCTGGCAGACAAACCTCCAATTGGCTGTAACCCCTCCAATAGAAAGGGATACATAGTGATAGCCACGCAGTAGGGCATAATCGATGTTTCATCATGCTTATAAAGTAAATGTTGTTCCAGCATACGGATATATTCCTTAGCTAGCTCCTCTCCATATAACTCTCTGATTTTATCAGTAAGAATTGCACGATTTACCTTAATAACATCACCTTTGAACAATTCTCCATTTAAGGTTACAATGTTCTTCTCGGTAACATTAGCATTAGCATCGTATTTACTACCAGTTGCGGCATTCTTGGCTTTAGCATAGTCTTTAATGAATTGTTTCTTTTCATTTAAAGCCCTGCTCTCTGCCCTTTTACGCCTGTACAAGATGAATGCCTTAGCAACATCATAATAATCACATGCCATAAGAGCTTTCTCTAACTGGTCTTGAAGCTCCTCAACTGAAACTATGTTGTTAATATACAACTCATCTTTAATATCCTGAAGAATATCAGAATCAATTGGTTCGTTAACAGCGTTAAATGCCTTAGTAATTGCGGCATCAATCTTATTAACGTCGAAAGGTTCTACTTTTTTGTCTCTCTTAATTACTAACATTAATTAGAAGTTTAATATGTTTCTTAGTAATAGAGTCTTCTCTGCTCTATTCATCAAATCTTTACCCTTGTCATTACTAATTAGCTGCGTAAATGCATTGTACACAGTAAACATATCCACCTCATTACCCACTCCAATATAATATGAAGAATCTGGGTCCTCAAACATAGAACTATACGCCTTAGTAACAAGGTCTGTTCCTATCTTGACATCTCCATAACCTACATTATAAACCATATGCATAGCATTTCTTTGCCATTTGCCTAAGTTTAAACTTACTAAATCGTCTTCAGCTTTCCATGTAGTATTATGAAGATTCTCCAACATCAGCTTTATATCAGAAGTCTGACTTAATAAATGCTCTACAGCTTTGTAACTCAAGGCTTCTTCTGGATTAACTGGCTGTATTTGAATAAATTCTGGGTCAAATACACAGAGATTTGTACATGCTCTGTTAAGTGCCCCTCTATAAATCTTGGCTACTGGCTTACGAACATCTAGTCCGTAGACCATGCCAATAACTTCATCATGATTGTCAAAGCTGCAACTCTCTGGCATTACAGCTTGAATCAATACACGATTATATGTAATATCATCTGCATCGACTGTCCTAGTGACCTGTTTAGGCAATTCTACTTCAACTATAAAGTCTTTAGTAAACTTGGACATTCTTTCAATAAAAGGCTCTACATAGGCAGCAGTTGGTAAATATGCTCTCTTACCTATTCTAGTAGCCTTACCATTCATGAGTTGGTCAATACTTATTTGCATTCTTCGTTTGTTGTTTGATTATCAAGAAGTTCTCTGGTCAAAACTTCCCACACATCTTCATCATAACGAATCTCTATTAATTTGATATTATTGTCTTTACAATATTGCCTAACATACTCGTCACGAGCTTGTTGTCGCTCAAATTTGAAAGACCCGCCAAATGCCATTTTAGGATTATAATGTTGAATGCCATTATATTCCACAAAGGTATTATATTCTGGTAAGTAAAAATCAATATAAGCGTGTCCAGAGGTGTTAATCTCATTAGGCACTTGGATAGTGTATTCCCTTATAAATTTAATTCCATTACTTAACAAAATGTTACATACCTCTTCTTCGCCCTTTGAACTTGAGCAGCTAGGGCAGCCACTACCTTGTATATGGCTATTTGGAGTCTGCCAAAATTCACCATGTTCAGGGCATACAATACAGACCTTTGTATGACTATCGTTGTACTCTACTCTAGAATAATCATAACGTGTGCCATGAATGCGTCTGGCATCCTTTAGAAAGTCATCTAAGGACTTCTGCATATACTTTGCATGACTTTCAGCAGAGCATTTTGGACACCCTTTATACCTAAGAAAGTGGTTAGGAAGGACTTCAAAGTCACCGTGTTTGGGGCATGTTATAACTATTCTAGTATCCCACCCAGTATATACAGTTTTACTATAATCTAAATCTGGGTAGTACTCCTTAAATTTCTTTATGTAAAGGTCATTAAACTTTTTAAGTCTTTCTTCCTCTTTACATTTCAGACATCCTACACCTCTCGATAGAGTGCCAACACGGGCCTTAAATTCACCATGTTTAGGACATACTATGGTAACATACCCTCTAGTGCCATTATATTTGACTTTAGAGTAATCATAATTATCCCCAAACATGTCACGTAAACGGTTAATAAATTCTTCATTAGATAATGAAAGCTTGCTACTTTTAGCTAATGAAGCACACTCAGGACAACCATCCCCTCTAGAAATATGCAATCCGGATATAGCTGTAAAGTCGCCATGTTTCGGACAAGTGATGATTATTCTATCTCTACTTCCAGTGTACACAGATTTAGAATAATCATATTTATCTCCATGTTTAATTCTAGCTTTATTAATCCATTCTTCAGTAGTAAGTTTCTTAGGCATTATAGTAATAATTCTGACATTAAGCATAGTTTATTATCTACAATACTTCCATACATATCCATACGCTGTACTATTTTGACCATTTGCACAAGCATAAATTGTCTTCCTTTTGTAATCAGTCCCATTTTCAATAGAATTTATACTGTCCCATACTTTAATTAAATTTCCATCCAAATCATATTGTTCTATAGACTTGGTTTTCTTCACAGGAGAAACCTCTTCCACAGAATACCTCCAAATGAATCCCCCAGCAGACTTGTATCTACCTTTTAAACAGTTACTAATAGAAGGTCTATTAATTCCAAGAGCTTCTCCAGCTTGTTTAACACTATCCCATTCCTTGATTAGATTTCCATCTAAATCATATTGATAGATTGTCTTAACTTGCTTTGCTGTTCTCTTAGCTATAGCTTCCCTAGGACATAATTCCATTATCTCAAATGTGGCAATGCCATATTTATTAAATGCGTTCTGCGCGAACCTAGAGTGGTGTATATCTCTAATAAAGTCTAACTGGTGTTGTCTCCACCGTTTTCTAAAAGAGATTGCTGCACTACCGATGTAAACATGATTCTGGATAGTAATCTTATAGACTCCAGTTGATAGGTGTCCCTGGAATACATAATTAAATTTAAAATTTTGTTCGTCCATATTGTTTAGTAACTTTGTCAAAAAGTTATTAATATATGGACGAATCAAAACTATTTGTATGGAATTATAGAATTTCTAACTTAGGACTTAGCTGTGATTAATCCATCTAATCTATTACCAGCTTCGTCGACAATAGAATAGTCACAGCTCCAACATGTATTTCCCTTCTACCATAAGTAGTGGCTGACTGATGTAAATCTCCTTTTACAAAGACTACATTACCAGTGATGCCCTTATTGTCCAAATATTCATTGATGAAATTCTCCGTCTTCACGTCAAGAGTTAATGGTAGATTCTTGAACATGTCTTTATTATCTTTACCATGACACATTACATAGGTAGTTTCATTAAGAGTAAACTCTCCTATGAACTTGTCAAATACTTGACATTTAACATCAAACTGTTCTAATACAGCAGCTAATGCCAAGTTAGCAGCATAACCAAAATCACCATCATGATTGGACTCGCCAACACAATAATAATACATATTGGTATGCTTTACATTCTCTATCAGAGATTTAACAAAGCTAGTCATTAACTTAATATAAGTTTGCAATTGCTCCTTATTGCTCATGTTTTGAGCCAGTTCATGACCACCTCTTGTAGTTTGTCCATTATATCCGTCAAGAGAATCTCCAAGATTACAAATGACTATATTCTCAAACCCACCACCAATGTAATAAGCTTCAGTATATACTCTCTTTATAATCATGTCAAATCTCTTCTTCATTTCTTCTTCGTTATAAGGATTCTGATAAATAGATAGAGGAGACACTGTGGCTCCAGTATGAATATCAGACAACCATATGATTAGGTCTTTGCCGTTAGAAATTGTCGGCATACGTCCCCAGTCATACAGATTATTGAAGTCTAGCCCTTCTATAAGAGCTTTGCCGTCAGCTATTTTAGCTTTCAGTTCGGCATTCTCCATGGCATACTTCTTAAGTAGTCGCTCGTTATTCTTGATGCGTTCTGCTTCTATGCCCCTTAGGAAGTCATTCTCCTTCTCCCTTAGTTGCATATCTTTAAGCTCGTCAATAGTATTCTCCTCAATAACATGAGGAGCAAATGGTGCTGCGGCTTTAGTAATATTGAAGACTTTGAGAATCTTCTTAAACTCCTCTAGAGAATATTCAGGGAAGCTACGACTTACTTCTCTTTGTGTTATGGATGAACCATAATAAGAGTAAAGTCTATGAATCATATTCATTTCATCCCTAGTAAGACTGCCAGTAAATGGTGCTTTGTCTCTTAGCGGGATAGTGAATTGATACTTAACAATCTTACCTTCATCATTTCTGACCAATGTAATCTTGCCAGTACTAGTTTCCTCCTCTTCAGAAGATGTCACTTCTTCCGATTTAGAACGACGTATAATACCTCTCTTGCTAACCTTGTCATACAGACTCATTATCATGTCGTAGGATTCCTTGTCGATACTGCCATCAGCTATATCTTTGTTTACTACCTGTTTCTTTACCCAGAAGTAATTCTGTGGAAGACCTACTTGTTCTGCATATGCATTTAAACTAATGTTCTGTTTTAAAACTTCTTGTAAGTGATTGATTAGCTTGATAATTGTTGTTTCTCTCATTTCTGAGTTAAAATTAGATAGCCTTTCGGCGCTTATATAAAATCTAATCTCTTTTAGTTATGCACATCTGAATAAAAAGAAAAGGGACTACCTTATTCACATAAGATAATCCCTTTGATATTTAAAGTCAATAGAAGTTAAATTTTATCCTTCGACCCCAAAGCAGATGTATGTACCCATCTTAGCTGATTTTGACGGAGTGTGTTTTACTTCAAAAGCACCGTCTTCGCCTTCAACTACAGCCTTGATGTACTTGCAATAGATATCGCCAGTATAACCTTTCTTAGTGTAAAGTTCTTTAGCGATTTCTTTGGCTTTAGTTTTAGTTTCAAAGTTCAAGAACAATACTTCACCAGTTGCAGGATTGATTCCCTGATAGCCAGTTTTGTATTTACGTTTACCTTTCTCGTTCTTGATGTCACGCATAGTATAAGGACGTTCACGAGTATCAGCAGAACCTGCTTCAAATGTGATAGAACATCCGATGCCAGCAGCAAGCTTAGTATGCTTAGCCAGATACTCTGCTTCAAATTCCTTCAAAGCTTTCTCTGAAATAGGTTTACCAGCTGTCTTCCATGCTTGAGTTGCATCACGAATTACTTGGAAAGGTGCTTGTGCGATTGCTTCTTGTTTAGTATAACCTTTTACTTCTACGTTCTTAAAATTTACTTGGTTTGTCATAATTAATTGGAATTTAAACATTAGTTCATTTCATATCTCTTTGTTATTGTATTACAAAGGTACTGCTTTAATAGTAAACTACCAAACAGTTCTAAATGCAAAATAATCTAAATTTAATTCTATTAATCTGACTCTCCTTCGAGAGGAAAGCGTTACAAAGATACTACATTTCTTGTAACTACACAAGTAAATTGCCAACAATTAGTGAGTTAATAAGATTTAACTATTATCGTTTGGCGGAAAGCAAAATTCATTTTTAGTCATTTGCTTCCATGTGTCTCGACTTTCCTCGTAGAACTTGTCCACGATTTCGTCAGAGCGTTTCTCTATTAATCCTGCTGCCCATAACAGCTGGTGGAAACGCATATCGGGATGTTTCCTGGCTAATACTTCCAAACTATGAATTATAGCCATGTTATTCAAATATCTGTCATGTACCATAATTAAAATGGCGTCTTTAAGAAGACCCTCCGAATTATGACTTTCTTTGCCCTGTCTAATCTTCTGGATTACTTGCCAAGTAGTTGCGTTAGGAGTTTTGTTCCTAGCTTGCTTAGTAAGAAAGCATATTAGTGATATTAGAGCGAACTTAGTTCCTATATCACAGGCCAGACATCCTAAACTGAAGTACTGCTTGTAGTATTCCTTCAAATCATTCATAGTAGGCTCATAGTATTCCATCAGCATCGTATCCATAAAGCTCGTAATATGCTACACGCCTCAACAATGTAGTAAATTCAGTAAAACCCGACAACATATGACCATTATTAACAGGAAACACTCCAGACCTAAAATCCGGAACTGTTGATACCACTAACATATTAGCCTTAAGTGTGGGCTTTGCCTTATATTCATTCTCTATGTACAATTTCAGCATCCACATATACATAGCCATTTGCCTAGCATAGTGATACTTATCAAAGCTCTCATGAAACTTAGTGAGATAATGTCCACTAGTCTTCAAGTCATTGAGAACTAATTCATTCGACTCTGGACTGTATGTAAAATTATCCAACTTAGCTTTTAGTTTGAGAACCTTACTAAGACCATTATGCTCAACAAGCACATCTATTAATAGTACAGACTCATTCTTGGAGATTGGCTTCTCTAATAAATAGTCTGGATTCAATAAGGATTGTATTTGTGGATTACATTCAACTGATACAATACATTCTCGTAGTTTGTCTCTAGATTTAGCATCAAGATAAATTGGAACCTTATCTGCAACATATTTGCTGCCCCACTCATAAGCTGTGCGTTGAGCATAATAGTTCTCGCATTTTATGCGCAGAGCATCCATTTTGTCTTCATCCATTTTACCTTTATAATAGCTAATCTTGTCAGACGCTACTACTATCTCATCCTTAGTAACAACACCATTAGCTATAAATAAAGGATACAGCTCATCAGCCATGAATCCGGCTTTAGCTGTTGGTCTATCTACAGACTCTACAAGAATAAAAGACTCTGGTTGCAGTACTAATTCATGTACTGCCGAACCAAAGTACAGCGAATCGGAGTATCTTCCATCAGCACCCAGTCCTGCTAAATAAGCTTCTGGGCTACCTCCTTGTTCTGGGTTTATAAGCTTCAATCTAGAATTACTAATGTAATCAGAATAAGCTTCACTGAAATACTCCTCATCACTTATCTCAAGGAACTTGATAGTTTCAATTAGTGGTGTAATTTTAATGTCTTTAAGCATAACTCCTCATGAATTGATAAGCATCTATAATCTCATCTTTACATAAGGAGAATACTTTAAACATAGGAAAGTCAATAGTCCTTTCTGTATGCATTAATAATGCAGGCAGTCCAGAACGTTGACATTTTAGTACGTTACTTAAAGAATCGTCAATAAAGACATCCACTTTACCTTTAATCATATCAGCCTTATTACCGTGTTGGTAATACATTTGATAGACTGGTCTATCTGGGAATCCATTTCGTCTTAGCCATTCTTTAGTCCAAGTTTTATTGTTTACACGTTTAGTGCAATATAATTCCGGAACAAAATCAGGTCTGTTAACTACTTTGAGATTTAACCAGAAGTCTCTGTCCTTACTAAGAATACGTTGTACATTCCTAGTAATCATGCTATCTTCAAGCATACGTGGATTACTAGCTGTATCGAAGTACTCACAGTAAGCACCCCAAAAGTCAGCTAGACAATCGTCAATATCTAAACCTATTCTAAACATTCATTGTCATCTTGTACGACTAGAACTCTTCTATATCGTATATGTCACCAATAATTATCTCTTTGTCTTTAGCCATAGTACCTGCCAGTTCATCATAATCACCTGGAGGGTCTATGTCATAATCTGTAATGAATAAGTCAATAAACTTATCTTCAGCTTCTGTAAAGCTTCTAGCTCTTACCTTCTCTAGCCATAAATCACCGTCGTCCAGACTATAACAAGGCAGAATATAAGTGTTCATCAGCAGATATAATAATTAAATGATTCAAGATTTAGTAAGTCAAGATGTGAATATATCAAATTTGCCATAGGATATTCTAATCAAGCATTACTAAACAAAGAAAGCCACAGATTACTCCGTAGCCTTCTTAATAAGTTCATAAAAGAAATCTTTACTCATCATAACGTATTCTCCGTCAGAGCCCATGTTTACTCCCTTGTCAATCTGCTTGTTCCAGATTATTACTAAGGGTCTATCTTTACGACCACATGTTTTGATAATTTCAGCAATAGACGGTGTGTTCTTAGTACATTTACATTGTACGTAACATGGCAATTTGTCCTCGGTTTCAGCTATGTCAATTTTAGCATCGTCCAGATTCTTGGACTCACTACGAGATGACTTTAGGCCTTTATAACCAAGTCCTATCAATTCCTTAATAATCTTAAGTTCATAATTATTACCTTTACGTTTAGCATATGCACCGTTACGTTTCTTCTTCGGTTTTACTTCTTCAGTGTTCTCCATGCCCTTTCAATTAAATTAAGTGTCTTCTCTCTACCATATTTAGCATGAAAGTCAGATATATCTTTAGCTCCATAAGACCTAGGAATGAAGATGCAGTCTATGTTAAACTTCTTTCTTATCTGGTTCATGTTATGAATGCCAGGTAAGTCGTTATCATAGAATACAACTATCTTCTTAAATCTTTTACTCAACTTCTCGAATTGAGATTCAGTTAAGAATAAATTCTCTGAATTAGGAGCTATTGCAGTAATTCCTAAAGAATATAGACACATAACGTCTTTCATACTCTTAGTAACTACTAACAAATCGCCTTCTGCCGGAAGCTGATGTGCTCCCTGTAACATGATAGACTTCCAGTTAGATAGAAACCGTGTAGTTCCTCTTTCTCTAAATGGAAAGTAGATTCTCCATAACTCAACCCCTTTATCGTTCTTACCACGATAATAGCCAAACATGGGATTCTGTGGACCAGTAGTGGCATAATAACTGCCATTTAAATAGACAGTCTTGCAAGAATAGACTCTGAATCTCTTCAGAATCTCCTTAGTAATGCCATATTGTGCCCACCACTGTAGTTCAGATTCAGTGAACTCTTGTACATCAGCTCTTATAATCGCAGGTCCATCGTCCTTAAATTCAGACTTACTTGCGACTACAGGCTTATTGTTCTTAGGTAACGTTTTATGAGTTATATAGCCAAAGTCGTTAGCAATTATTTGCAATGCCTTATAATAAGTACAACTATACTTATACATAACCACACTAATGAAATTACCATAGAACTGTCCGCTGAAGTCATTGAATATGATGTCTCCAGACGCATTCCTATAAAAGGAACACGTAGGAGAATTATCATTTCTCAACGGAGATTTAAACAACCCTTTCTTAACTGGGATTCCTAGATAGTACTCAAGATAAGTTTCCTGAGTCTGCCTTTCAAGTAAATACTTCTTAGTAATTTTAGGTTCATATTCCAATACCATATTATTTCAATGTTTAATGTTTGAACCTCAAATTTACTAATTAATTATTACACTTCAAAGTCAAGGTCTGCGTTATCTGTGGCTGCATCATTAGATGCTGCAAAATCGTCAGAACTTGTACCAGGCATGTCAGTAGGGCCGTTACTCTTCTGTTTATTCATCTGACTGATTTCATAGTCAGAGAAGAATACTTTGTCTCCTAACCAGTTGTTAGAGATATATGCATCACCTGCTTTACTGATATTGACGAAATAAGGCAGACAAGGTTCGCCTTTCTTATTAGCAATCAGCTTCAGATTAGTATGCTTATTAACTGCATCCTTAGTGATGTCGGCAAATGTCTTTACCAATTTCTCAAACTCTTCCGGAAGGGTAAAAGTTTTAGTTTTAAATGCTTCATATTTCTTAGGAGCAAGTTGTTCTCCAATATGAGCTAACATAAATTTAAACTTCTCAAAGTTGGACGGACTTTCACGTTCAACTCCATTGTTAGAGCTTACTTGTCTTACATCATCTCCCTCTTTAGGACAGAATACTGTTTCTTCATAAACACCATTCTCATTCTCGAATGAAATTCTCATGGTTTTGTACACTGCGTCAGGGTCTTTCTTACCCTTAAACTCATTAAATGTTATTCCCTTGAAGATAACATCGTGGATTTCCCATGGTTTCAGTCTTGGTTTAATAGATGATGTACCGTTCGTGTTTGTTAAGTTGAAATTCATTGACATAGTTTATAAGTATTAAAGTTCAAAAGTTAATGGGTCAATCTCTTTAGCTGACTCATCTCCAATCTCTGTGTCTAACGGCAAATCAATGTTGTCGCTTTCATCTTCTAATACCTCTATGTTATCTACTTCAGGCTCTTCCGGCCTTTCAGCATTACCAACTAATACGAAGAGGTCGTCTTGACCTTTCATCGTAGTTACTGTAAATGTATCGCCATACTGGCGTAGCATGTCATTAGCTTTACCTCTACAGCTGACAGACAGACTCTTAGTAAGTTTGTTTCCACCTTTGGTTCCAAAGGCTTCATCAGTTCCTATAACGGGGAAAGTGATTCCGTCAATTTTCTGATATTTAATACTAAGTCTATCTTCCCAAGCAACTCCCATTAATTGGGCAGCTGCTTTATTAAGTATGTACTTGTTAGGGTCTAGGGTAATTTGCGGTTCAGATGTCTCTGGAACCTCTTCCTTGACTGTTCTAGTCTTTACTTCTTCTTTGACAATCTCCTGCTTTAGAGATTTATACTCTCCAGTAGCTGGGTCAAAGTCCAAAGTTAACAGCATTTTAACTATCATTCTCCGTATTCAAATTTATTGATTGTGTCAATCACCATCTTCATATTAGGTTCAACATATAAATCAGGGAAACATCCTGCGGTACTTCTACAAGTATCTGGACCAAGTGACCTTGTTCTGAATTTATAGTCAACCTCTTCATCATTTACAATCTTCTCTGCATACAGCAAATAATTAAACAGTCCATCTATATTAACAGACCTATCCAACATCTTTCCAGTAGTAAATAACTTATATTTAGGGTCGTAGTCGTTACCGTCATTTACAATATGAGATATGAACACTACAATTAAATCCTCTCTAAGAGTCATAGCCTTCATTATTAAATCATAATAGTGCTTTGCAAAGTCAATATGCTTATCATATCCTTTCTCCGCACTTCTAGACATCACCTCTTGTGAAAGAAGATAATTACTATCGTCAATTACTAAGACCTTAATCTCTGGCATTTTAACATTAACTACATTCATGATGTTCATCACTTTGGCAAATTCATTGCTGAAATACCAATTTCCAACATAGTTCTTGTCTTTGTCCTGAGTTAGTTTCTTGTAATTCTTCCTAAATCCTGGAATTGATAATTGTTTAGGAGTACAGCTAATGATAAATGTCTCCTTTGGGTTTAAATACTGTAGGGAACTAGACTTACCACTTCCCGAAAATCCTCCAAGTCCTATAATTTGGCTCATTAAATCATAATGTTATGGTTACGCGTAAATCATCTTTCTTAGTTCGTTCTATCTCGACTTCCCTGTCTGGGAAATCAATAATAGTCCAATCTGGATTCTTATACTTGTCATAATCATTGATTTCAGACGCAGACGGAAGCTCTTTAAAGATACCACACCTACCATAAAATCCTACACCAATGGCTACATCAGACGCACCAAATCTATTCTTAAGAATCAATAATGACCTGAAACCATCCTTTAGCTCTTTAATGCAATATCCTCTATATGTAGACAATTTGCTTCTAAATGGATTAAATAATACCAATACTACGTTGGCGTCCTCACTCGGAGAACCACTCTCTTTTAAATCTGACAAATCAGGTTCTTGCAAGCCTTGTTTTAGTCGTTCTGCATTATTAGCATTTCTATTGAACTGCATAATATTGATTGGAGATATCTTACATTTATTTCTAAATGAGACACCATATGCTGATATTGTATCAATCTCCTCTTTCTTGCTACGACCCAACTGTGGTCTCACTAAGCCTAAGTGGTCAGTAATTACTGCGATAATTTGTTTCGGATTATTAAGTTCATAAGTATCTTCATCAACAAAGGTTCCAAATTTCTTTAAATCCTCTATGATTAGAGACTTATACTTCTCTGAATTGAGAGTGCCGTCATGTATTATTAGTCTGTCCTCTATAGATTCTAGCCATGGAATACATTCCTGTACTAACTCATAATCCTCATTAGAGAGTGTAGAGTCCTTGCCTCTAGACAATAACTCTTTAAAAGATATTTGTTTACCATATGTCTCATATATATGAAGAGAGAGCAATTTAGCAAGTAACTGCTCAGCACTCATCTCCAAAGAGAATATAATAAACTGAACATCCTTATCAGAATCAGAGTCCAGTAGAGCCTTATATATAAAGGAGTGAAGCACGAAACTAGTCTTACCGTTACCAGTTCCTGCGGCAATCAGGTAATAAGTCTCTTGAGTTAATCCGTCAATTATATGCTCCAGCTTAGGCATTCCAAGTGATAATCCTTGATTGTCACCTTCTCTGCCTCTTTTGATAAGTTCGATTAGTCTGCTAGTATATGTCATAGTTCCGTCATAGTATCAAACACTAATTCTTCATATGTTCCATCTTTAAACTTCTCGATGCCTTCCCAAGCCTTAGACATTATAAAGTCAGCAATGTTGACATTTATCAGATTACATTTGTTCTGCTTAGCCCAATTGACTAACTCTATCACTCTTTTATGATTCTCAAGTTTCCACCCTATATTCTTGCCATATCTAAAGAACATATCTTCCAAAGTGTTAAACTTCTTAGACCAGTTCTTTAAACTATACTCCTTACCATTAATAATGACAATATCTGGGTATGCTTCCCAGAACTCTCCTCCCAGGTCTCCGGAATACTTTCTATAATTCTTAATGAAGTTTTCATTAAAGATTACAGATTCAGGGTCAAACGTCTGACCCTCTGCGGGAATTTTATACTTCTTAGTAATGACTCCCTTCACCTGTAGACTTAATAATACGTCTCTAAGGCGGGTTTTAGTTATTGGCATTCCCAGATATCGGATGAGGGAGTCTTTATGTCCCTCTTCTGGTTGTGCCAAGAATAGCAACTCAATCATTAACAACTCCTCAGCAGTAAGCCTATACTGCTCCATTATTAACAACTGATTCTCTATTGTTAAACTTAATTTCTCCAAGCGTATTGATTAATAAGTAAATAACTTACTAATCTATCAGCTGTGATACTTTGTTATTCTGATTTCTCAGTGTCCTCAATCACATAAGCTTCGCCTGCTACTTCGTAAGGAGCTATAAACTCTTTAAAGAGTTCTGTCTGCCTTGCTACCATAGCCTTGACGTCATAGATTCCACCTTCAAATTCAATTTCACCGTTTTCGTTGACACCACTAGCATGAATGATACTATCAAACGTGTTAGTAAGCATTACAAGTTCAAGCAATCTTTCAGTTGTCATGTAATTTTGACCGTTAAGGATTACAAAGATACGATAATCTTGTTACATTTCAAAACGAATCTACTTAAATTTCAGGCTCGTAATAAGACTTTGCACATCTAGAGGGCTACGCTCTAAATGCACAGACATCATGCAAATACGATGCTCTGAATGCTTCTCTAACAGCTCTAATAGCTTAACAGCATCAACATCAGTAGATACTGTTGAAGTTCTATCAGGCTGCCCTTCAGCACCTATGTTGCAATATAACACTCTAAACATTAGAACCTAAATATCATTTTAGTTTCTTTGTTCTTCTTAGGAGTAAATTCTCGCCCTTCTAGTAGATTTAATAAATCAGAATCGGCTATAGTGATATAATCCTTACTACCAGTACTCTTGCGAAACCATTCTTCTTCAACAGTTCTCTTGATTACTAAAGTAAAGACTTCCGCTACTTTATTCTCTGCCTTTCTAATAACTCTACCTATTCTCTGCGTCTTAGACGTAGGACTGGAATCATATCCAAGAATAACGGCTACTGACAGTCCTGGTATGTCAGCTCCTTCATCTAACATCTTAGAAGTATTAAGTACTCCCACAGATGCTGATTTAAACTCCTCTAAAGTCATCCTTCCCTTCTTCTTAGTTTCCTTACTAGATAGTACCTTACCATACTTGATTTGTTCGGCAATCTTGATTGTCTTACTAAAAGTAATACATTTCTTGTCTTGCCTATGCTCAAGTATCATATTTGTAAGTTCTATCTTTTTAGGATGTTCATAAATGAACTTCTTCCTTGCCTGTAAAGTCCTATTGAAACCCATAGCATGAATTAGAATGGTCTTATTAAGAGCTTTCCATTCATCTGGTTTCTTGTCAAAGTCGGGAAGCATGGTTTTAGCTAGCTCAATTCTCTTCTGCCATTTAGTAGCACAAGCCATAGCAAGTGTAAAATCATGACCGAAGAAAGCAAAATGCTCATAAAACTCTCTATTTAACTCATAGTATTTGTCTAGATTGTCTACTTCTACCATGACTTTGTATTCTCTGTAAGGAGATAGCCAGCCTCTAGCAGTAGCTTCACTAACATCTACTCTATCAACTACTGGACAATACTTCTTGATATAACTATCCTTACCGTCTAGTCGTTCCATAGTTGCAGTTAAACCTAGAATTATTTTATACTTGACTACTTCAAATACCTTTCCAAACAGGTCGGAAGCATATTTATGACATTCATCAAGTACTAGCAAATCACATGTCCACTCATGTTTCACAACAGAGTTTATTATTAGTACCTCGTACACCATTGGGACTTGCTGCTCTGTTAAATCACTAAGCCATTGTCTCTGTAGTGCATCAGTAGGTACTACTATTATAATTCTTCTACCAGGATTCTTAGCCAAGAATCTTTTCATACACATAATGGCAGTTCTAGTCTTACCGAAACCGGTACAATAGACTAAAGAACCACGCAACTTATTATCTACCCAACGTTGAACACCAATTGCTTGGCGTTCATCTCTGCTTACGTTTTCGAATAAGTCTGCCACTTGTTATAGGCTAAGCCCTTAATTAATAACTCATTTGAATCTATTACCTTGAACCCTGTTATTTAATATTAGTAAATTCTCACAAGTTACGTTAAGCAGCTTATACCTACTACATAGTAATCTGGATTAACTGTGGTCAGCATCCAGAGTACATTATAAAGTATAGCCTTTAGCATCACATACTAATTTAATTTGGTTCTTGCGAGTTTCCCATTGAGATATATGGAACTTCACTTCATCTTCCAAAGAATACAAGATTCTATTTCTAAGAACCTTTAATTGGTCAGTAGTTAGTTCTGTATACTTCTTACTCTTCAAATTAACCATAGAACGAAGCTGTGAATAGCTAAGTCCTTTAGGAGTAACATAAAGAGGCATTGTGGGCTTCAGACCTAGTCTTTCCTTCGCCACTTCAATCTTATCTCTTATCTGACCTGTCTTAGGGTCTTTCTCCACTAAGTCCTTGCTCTCTTGAGCAGTGAACCATAGACCTTGCTTGAGAATAAATGTAAGAGTAATGTGTTGTTTGTTGAACTTTCCCAGTCTGTCCAAACAACCTTCGCGTACTGTCTCTGTTGGAATGTCTCCAAACTCTTTAGGACAGCCGCACATAGTTCCTTCAATTGGATACTCTTTCGGGTCTATACCGTCCTTATTAATATCCAAGAAAGAGACTAACGCCTCTAGGAACTTAAACCTTGGCATATGCTGCTCCTGTTCTAACCAGCGCAAGAACAATTCTGCGTTACAACGCTGACGCTGGTCTTTAATAATGTCCAATAGAACATAACGACCAGGATAGTCCTTGTTAGTATTATAGAGCATAGAATCACAATGTGCATAGAAATTACGAAGTTCTTCTTCAGTACAATCAACCAAGCGTTTCTCCTCTTGTACTAAAGCTCCATTTACTTCTTGCTTACGACCCTTCCAAATGAAAGAGTTGATGTCATTATTCTTTCTATCGATAGCTGATGCCAATTTCTCTCTGAACATAGATATATCATATTAATTTTAGATAATGGTCTAATCTCGTTAATTTAGATAATCTTTTACAGTATAATCTCACCTTCTGGTGGTTTCTCATAAACAAAGTCTTCGAAATATATATCGGTATATTTATACTTCTCAAAGGAGTCAGTGATGGGATTATACCATGTGTCTTCCCCTGCATATACTTCCTTACACTTCAAATACCCGATGTCACCAACTCTTAAGAATGGACCTTCCCAGTTAGGACATCGGGTACACATTTTATATGTGCCGTTTGACAAATCTTTGAATGCATAGACTATATAACCACCAGCATCTTCCTTACTAGCTAGTAATTCAACGCGTATGGTATATTGAATCATCATTCCGAGCCCACCAGCTCATTTTGTCGTTTATTAACCCCACCGTCTTTATAATGCACACAACCATACTTGGCGAAATCACAAACACTGCGCTCAATACCTCTGAAACAGGGATATCTAGAACAGTCTTTGCAAGTTCTCTCGGGGTATTTGTACTTTACTCCATCTCTGTCCTTATCAAAACTGTCAGATAGTTTGTTCGCCATGTTCCGAATAGTAGTTTGCCAAGAATTTGCTATTTAATCAGTAAGGCTAATAATAAGCCTACACTGATAGCAAATCCTCCTATTGACAATGTAGTTAATCTCTTGTTCTTTTTGTTCATCTTAGCTATCTGCTCCCGTTGCTTACTAATAGCTTCATCATACATCTGCATTTGCAATTCTGCTCGTGCTAGTTGTTGAAGTCTTATACTATCAGTTTTAGCATAGTTAGCAGTTAGTAATTCATAAGATGTAAGCTGTTTATTGAGTTCAAACCTCTCTAGCTTAAGCTTCTTATGCTCCAGAAATATAAGGTTACTAGCCTTTAATTGCTGTGGAGTAATCACAACTAAAGAGTCATCTACCAGCTTGGGATACATATTCTGCGAAGAAAGATGCATCAGCGGCAATAGACTGATTAGTAATATCAATAAGCTCCTTTTCATACCAATTATTAATAGTGTCTATCTTACCTTTAGAATTGGTAATGACACTAATTAGACTGTCGTTAGTAATTTCTAACTTCCTTACTTCCTTATTGAGCGAGTCTATAGCTTGCTCATATTTAGTGTTGTCAGGAATAACTACTGTGTTTCTATCCTTGCAAGCCCATGCTATACCAAGGCATATAGCAGCAGCAATCACACCTCCAACGAAAGCATCCTTAAATTTCATTTCTGAAACTGATAGTAGTTATAGATATCATAGATAACATCCACTCTATCATTCTTAGAAGTTAATAAGGTATCCAAGCATGTACGTTCTTCATCAGATAGTGATGCTTCTAGTTCAACCATTTTACGTCCTTCTTCATAGATAGCCTTAGCTGTATCATATCCTTTCAGATACTTGCCAGGGCATTGTTTGAAGAATGCTACTTCCTGGTCAAGAAGAGCATTAACTACACCACGGTTAATCAATCCGGGGTCAGTACTGTACAGAGCATGATTATGTAGTTTACGAGCTTTACCAAGAGCTATTTGAACTCCCATATTCTCATCAAACTCATCTTCTGGTTGACATACAGATACGCCAATAGACAGACATTTATCACTTAAGAGTGCATCTTCATCCCAGTTCTCTGTATCTGGGTCAATTTCAGCACATACTTCTTGTGACAATGCAACCATTACGAACTTACGTTCCATGCCAGTAAAATCAACAAAACTGTCAACTCTATACTCAACTCTTTCTTTCATAAACTTGTAGATTAAATGTTTCCAAATGTAATCTCTTTAGATAAGTTAATCTGATTATAGGCAATTACTTGCGACCTAGACCATTATAGAAATCAAGTATTGCATTCTCTTTACGAAGCCAAGTAGCCTGTTCTTTAGCCATATCAAGAATAGTACGACTAATAGATTCTTCTTCTACTTGCTCTTTAACTAACATACCTTCATCCTCAACAGAGCATCGTTAGTGGTTAGATATTCAAATATCCAAGAATGATGCAAATATTCTTCTTTAGCACGACCTCTCCAGTAAATACCTAGCTTTGGCAAACCCTCTACTTCAAAGTAATTGGCAAAGGTCATATACAGAGCATGGTTGGCAAGTTCGGCTGACATCTGTTTTACCAACATCTCAACCATTACAGTTGATAGTGGGCAAACACGTCTAGACTTATCAATCACCTGCTCTGTATACTTCATAGTAGGTTCAGCGCCTACGGTTTGAACTCCTTCGCTCTGTATTGGATTTCCGTCTTTGTCTAGCATTCTCACGTTCTAACACTTTAAAATTGTTGTTCATTAAATAATCTAGGGGAGCTGCTAGCCAAGTAATATACTTAGCACATGTAATCTCATCGTCGACTTTAATAAACTGCGATTCCCTTACCTTAATAGGCTTATCAGTAGTATAGAACTTAGAACCTACACATTCTACCCTATCCTTCCTAATGAGGTATAGTTGTACTTCATATAGAAAGGAAGGATACACTGTTAGTTTAACGTCCCCAGAATGGTAGACAGTCGGGGGCGTAGGTTTTGCCATTCCAAGAATATTTAGTAACCTGGGACTTCTCTGTCTTATATTTACTTAATAAGAAAGGGATGTCAGATTGAATACATTTATGGCTAAATGTGTTCTTTGGTATAGGTTTGTTGGTCTTTGGATTCATTTTACCAGTAGTAAAGTTACCACCCTTTACATACACGACCAGAGTTCCAGGAATAGGAATAGATTTGGCAGGAGCCGGCCATTGATAACTTGGAGCGGGGAATCGTCTATAGCGTTTCCACAACTTACGTTCTTTAGGAGTTTTACTCCACACACTTGGGTCACGTGGTGTTACAGACGGCTGTCTTAAATGCTCTGCCACCATGAAAGCATCATCGGTCAAATCCTTGATTCTTAGTCTTTTGAATCTCTCCTCTGGAGTCTCTTTGATAGTTTCCTTCTTCATTACTGATAAGTTTAATGAGTTAAATATTAGTTATTTACCACGTTTGGTATAAACTGCCCCACAGACATTACATTTATAAAGCCTGTTGTCATAATCGAACAGCGTGTGAGTAGTATCTCTACCACACCTTGCACAATTCATTAACTTAACAAATTCATACACCTTCTTCGGCTTATGAGGTGCCGTACCTTTCTTACGTGAAGCCATAGCTTAAATTCCTTTAGTTAACTCTTCTAATCTAGTTACTTCTTGTTTGTAATCTTGAATATATTCTTTCAGAGACATGGCATCTGGGTGCTTACACTCTATTCTGTAATCTGCTATTCTTTGAAGACATGCAGATATGGGAAGTCCATAACCAATTACTTTAAACTCCTGACGTTCTCCGTCCTTAGATTTAATAGTCTTTAGTATAGATAGGTCCCAGAAGTGTAAATTGTCACCTATAGATTCCATTCTAAAGTCAGCTTCTTCAATAATCATACTTGATTATCCGTAAAGTTAGTATTAGTTTAATCTGATTGTTCTTCTAACACCATACCTATTAACCATAAGTATAAGAATGGTGATATGACTGGACATGTCATCCACCAACCTACATCCTCCTCTACGACTTCCCAGAAGTATTCTTCATCCAAGTCGTAATATGCAAGCATGTAGTTCAGTACAATGTTTAGTAAGTAAGACACACCATACAGTGCGAGCACTATTAATATTACAATCACAATTTCTCTTTCTCTACTCTAAATTGACAACATAGTTTCTGCAACTCGAGTATGACGGGTTCTAAGGTACTAACACCCTTAACCAACACTGCTCGTTGGTCTACCGTCCTTCTAGCTAAATGAGATTGGACGCTGGAAACAGCATCTTCGTATCTCTTCTTAATAAGGTCTCTATTCTCGAAATACTTGGGAATTTTACCATGCAGATATATTAAAGCATCTAATGCCTTAATAAGTTCCTTATGGCTCATAGAAGTAGATATTCTGTCATAAATAAATACATATCTATCAACTCCGTCTGGAATGATATTTATATATTTATCAGTTTCAGTTCCTTCTCTTCCTACATGGTCTGCTAACCTCACAGTAGCAGAGAATCCATTTAATGTGTAGTACTCCGAATCTCCCTTATAATTAGTAGAAGTAAATCCCTTCCTCTTCAGCCACGCTTTTAGTTTGCTCAACCCTCTCATCTTGTTTAATCTTCTTTTCCACCTTTCGAAATATCAAGTCTTCGTCAAGTGGACATCTACACTCCATAGTACAGTCACTGGCTTTAAAGTAACAGCCAAAGCACGCGCAACCACTGTCAACGATTTCTACCGGACTGCCGTTTACAGTGATAAGGTCTCCTACCTGTAAAATGGGTATTAATTCATTGTCTTCGTACTTAAATTTCTGCATATCTAAAGTTAAAAAAGAAGGGCCAAACCCAGACAATCACTAGAGTAGACCTTACCTCATTAGAAGTAAAGAATAATCTAATAACTAATCTGAATTTGACCCTAAACGGTAGTACGAATATCGTTCTGCGCGATTAGCACTACATTAAATATAACGTAGCCTAAAGTCCGTTATCATAGATGATAACAATAATACCAAGGATTGGCATTAGGTGTGTTGCTAGGAGCAACGAAGAAGAGCCTACACCCCCCCCCTAGTGATATTTTGGCTGGAATGTCTATTCCATAACCTATCACCATACATAAGAACTATTCAAAGTAGTCTGGGAACTTATCTTTTAATATTTCAGATATGTCCACGCCAGTCAGTTCAGCCATAGATAATTCTTCCAACATTGCGTCTTCAGAATCGTCCACACTACCGTCAGCGCTATCAATAAGATTGAGCAGTAATTGAGCTTTCTCATCAGTCAGCCCGTCTTGCGCCCATTTACTTACTACTTCTGCAAAGAATTCATCGAACTCATAAGAAGTTTGCTCGTCTTCATCAGCGATTGCATTCTTCTTGGCAAACAGTTCTTTGATGTCTTCATCTGTAATAGTTCCGGCTTTATCATAAGCCGCGTTCAATGACTCTATAAGAGAGTCTTGTTCATCGAATGTCATTGTTGTTAACAATTAATGTTAAGAACATGTGAATAGTCTATTCACACCAACCCTCAAGGGCTTAAGATAATGTATGGTAATCAAATCACCATTACAGCAGTGGGGACTGCTTAAACAGGCATTTCACTCTCAATTATGCCTGTGGTTATGTTAGAATAAAGAAATTCACTTCTTCCAGGATATGAATAGATATTCTCCAACTAAGCCAGGATATCCTTCTTTATCAATAACCTTAACGAAGAATCGTTTATCTTCGTAGTATTTAAGGATTTCATCCTTGGCTTTAGCTACATCATCATTCAAATCCATAACAAGACTAAAGTAATTGTTCTCACTCTTAGCCTTAATAAGTTGGTCAGTAGTATCTAGAAACCTCTTAATTAGAGTTTCTTGTGTCACCACTTCATTGTAAGTGGCAACTGAATATGCCTCGTCCGCATTCATAGATTCACCTTCCAACAATTTACCAAAATTAAAGATATTCTTCATAATAACTAATAATTGGTTTGTGAGATAGTGATATTGTCCTCTTCAATGTTATAGGACTCATTATCAATAAATAACTTATTCATGATTCTTTTTATCCAGTTCATCTTCCTTCGTAATACTTAATCAGTTTATCAAATGCTTCAATCCTAGCATTGTGACCCTTCTCGTCATCGGGAGTCCACCAAAATGCCTTACCATACCTGTCTTTAGGTGCGCCTAAGAACTCTCTATTGAACTCTGGAAACATAGCAACTACATCACGTTCATCGTAGATGTTGATTCCTCTTTCTGTGCCAGCCATAGCATGTTCAATGCAGAAACACATTCCCCAGTATTCTGAATGGTCTTCAAACAGCTTCTTAGCTTTTAGTAAGATAGTGTGCTTATTGATTCTTTCTGTGTACCAATGGATGAGTTTATCGAAGGCTATAAGCCTGTGTTTCTTCTCATCTACGGGCCACCAAAAGACCAGCCTAGCTACTTCTTCTTGTTTGACATTACCTCCTAGAAACTCTGGGTTAAACTCCGGAATTAATGCCACTAATTCATTATAAGAGGGAGGTATTCCTTCTTTAAACACTCCGTTGAATGCTTGCTTCATATAGTGGCACATACCACCATTCTTATCACTACCTGGCTTTGTATCTTTATCGTACAAGTCTTTAGCAGTCTTTAATCTTTTAATAATTTCTAAGTTAGTCATCTCTTTCCTTATTAAGTTAGTAGTCCCAGGCAGAGTCGAACTGCCATTTTAGGTTCCGTAGACCAGCGTTCTATCCATTGAACTATGGGACCGAGCACTTATAGTCACTCTTCGCCATAGTACATCAAGTATAGCACCTGCTGACGCAAACCATATCTACGTGTAACCACGTTAGCTTCCGCTCTCATGGAAAGCGCAGCATTGATACTCCTCGGCATCAAATAGCAAACCAGTCACTCCTACTAATCCATTAGGCTCATCAGCGCAGATGTAATCTACTGCTTCAAAGAGCTGGGCTTTAGTTTCAGAGCTGTTCACCTTCTGCCATTTCTTTATTTCTTTCTCAAAGTCCATAATCAATTAAGTGCTTCAAGTTCTTTAGCTAATTCTTCCAGAGATTTGCCTTCGAGTTCAGCGTCTTGTTTCTTAGCCATAAGGTCAAGAATCTTCTGACGCTTAGCTTTCTTCTCACTTTCAAGTAGACGGTCTTCCTGTTCTTGCAACTTAACATCAATAATGTGTTTTGCAATATTGAATTTCAGTTCAAGTTCGGTAGTGTCCTTAGTCCGGGTTTTGATGAAGCTTTCAGTTTTAGACTCTTGCAATTTCTTGTTAAGAGCAATTGCAATATTGTCAAGTTGAATTAAGGGTAAATCCCACAAGTCTTCAACAGAAAGAACTCCACGTTGCGTGTTAAAACGCAATTTCATTCTAGATGCTTTCTCAAACATAATTATAGCATTAAATTGTTAATACGTTTATATTCTTCAAACACCTTGTCCTCTGATTCTTCTCCCCACATACTGTGAATGAGAACACCGTAAGCACAAGGCTGGTACACAATAGGGTCTACTGCCTTCTTAGTGATTGTAACCTCTGGATTGTTTAATTGACCAGGAGGGCAAGCTACAAATAGCTCATTTCTACCTATCTTAACAGCATCAAAGGAAACTATGTTAGGATAGCTAAAATCCTTTACATCAGCAGGAAGACCAGGATTCTTGTTAATTATACTAGACAGCCTGAGTGTGCCTTCTGTATCAGGGCCAATAACTATGTGATTGTGTGATTCTATGTATTTCTTCAGATTGTTCAACATAGTTTCACTGTCACTGTATCTGTAGTTAATACCTGTAACATAATAATACGCCCCATTAGCATACTCCAACCCTAAATCAGAGAACATTGGTCCTTCACCATTAAGTTTACGCTTAACTTCTAAGATTTCTCTAATATTACGGTCAGGAATCACTCCAGTGTACTGTTTTAGTAGACCTTTGACAAGTTTATACTTCTTACAAACATCATCAAATTGTTTAGAACCAACTAGAAGAGTACTCTCTCCGAATACCTCTCTTGCACGCTTTACGAAACTAAACAAGTTCTTAGCGCGCATGGCATCCAGAGCTATCTGATTATATTCCGATATTTTAGCTTGCAATAACCTAGCATTCTTTGAGCTGCCCAGTCCAGCATCAACCAACGTGTTGTATTCTCTTACTAATGTATCTCTATTAGGAATATCAACTGATGTCTTGGAAACAGAACGTAGATATTCCTCCATACATAAAGCAAGAGCCATAGCTATGTTGGACTGAATAGTCATCACCGGCACGTCAACCACTTCTGGAGTTATAACTTCAGAATCATTGCGTTTTAGAAATCTAAACATCAGAAATTGACTTTTAAAGTTCTACTAAATGTTCCGTCCACTTTAACAATAACGGAATTACGCATAGTAGATGAGAACCCTAATCCACTCAATTGATGTTCTTGGTAAGGAGTCTTCATCTTATCAGCTAGAACCTCAAATACCTTACGGTGAGGAGTTAGCTCACTGTTAAGATATTCGTTAAAGAATCCACGAACAGGCTCCGGATTCTTGCAATCATCCAACATAAAGAAGTAATGTTTATTGCCAATACCCTGCTCATCCCAATAATTGGGGGACAGCATCATCACGTTCACCTTATGGAACTTGTTAGTATCAATATTCCATAGGCTTACTGACGAATGGCTAGTACTGGGTATTAGCTCTCTTATTTGGATACCTTTAGATTTACTGTAAGTAATCTCGGCAACCATGACATTCTCTTTATGTTTAACGGGTTTGTCATAGACAAATTGTCGGACTTCTCCATTGTGTTCTATTTCCAATGTAAATCCTGTATCAACAGATTCTCTACAATGAAAGTTATTAACATACACAACATACTTACCTTCAAGCATCTTGCGTTCGTTAACCCATATAATGTTCTCAACGGGTTTGCGAGTTTTGCCATATCTGGCATTTTCATCCACGTCTAGCTTACCACCACTTCTGCCGATTCTGTTGGAGTAATAAATTTCAAGATTATTAGGTTCAACGACATGCAAATCCAAGTCATCATAGTTAGACCACGCTAATGAACATCTTAAGAAGCCTTCAGTCTGACCACCAGCAGCTCTTACTTTCTCTTTAATAGAATCAGCTACTCCTCCATTATATGTCCAAGCAAAGTTGTTTGGCCATTTAAATAGATTCTTAGCATCCTTATTAACAGGAGCTGTAAGAGTTACTAAGTTATTAGACAGCCTACTCTCCATTAACACTTCTATGTTAGTGGCAGTGGGTACCACATTAGCAATGAAATCATCAATGCTAATTTCAGTTAACTTGTCAAACTTCTTAGGATTAACTTTAGTGTCTGCGGCCAGTTCTTCGAATATGTTTCCAGCCATTACCTTCTTGGCATCACGGTTAGCGAATATAACATTGTTGACTGTTATATCCTCTAAGGCAGCATGTCTACGAGGTAGAGAATCCATAAGACCTAGTTCCTGCACTTTCTTCTGTGCTTCCTCAATCATTCTTTTAGTAACAATTGACTTAGGTCTTTGATAGTTCTCTGGAGCCATGATACGTTCGTATGCAGTCACACAATCGTCTAGTTCAAGTCCTGATGATATATTTACCAACAATGTACCAATTGCCGTATTACGAATGCGTGCACATCCTACACGATTGAAGTTTGCCCAACACCAGTTGTCTTTCTCTTCATCAGGTAATGAATCATAGTGTCTTTTATGACCCAGGAATACACTTAAGTCATTTTTAAACTGTTCTCCTCTATATAAAGCATTCTGACCTATTAAGTCCAGAACTGTTTCTATAGAATCGATAGTTAATTCCTCCAGTGCACGTTTGAACACTTCCTTAGTTGTGCGTAAAGTCCCCATTACAGCAGATACGGATTCAGTTCCTGTATACACCAATTGATTTGGCATATGATAATAGAGATGATTCCAGGTAATTACTTTAGGACCTTGCAAACTGTCAATATAGGCATTGTTTCTATCAATTCCTAGTTCATAATCACGAGTGATAAAAACATCTACAACTGGTTTTGATTTCACTAATGCATCGAGATTTCTAGCTACAGTAGCATAAGGTTCATCCAACTGTAGGTTCTCCCACATGGTTACTACTTTATTGTCTTTAATGGCGACAACTCTACCATAATGTCTGATATAATGTTTACAATTGTTGCAATTATGAGACTGTCTCTCTTCCTCCGGAAAGGAATTAAGGTAACAATCCCATAATGCGTCCTTGTCTACATTAGTCAGAAAGAGCATGTCTGCACCAGCAGCTAGTTGATTAAACTGCGCATGGACTGCTCTTTTAAACTTGACAAATTCCATAATCTTATAAAGGTTTAATATTGTCGAATATATTGTCTTCGGCTTCTACTCCCCATTTAGAGTGAATCATTACCCCTATTGGAGTTACTTGAAACACAAATGGGTCATTATTGATAGGAATAATCTTCCTTTCTGGAACCGTAAACTGCATCGTTTCATTCATTTCTTCAATAGGAGCGGCAATGAATAAGTCAGCGCTGCTACATTCTTTCGAATCAGCAATGTTCACACCATGTGCCTTGGCTTTATTAAGGATATGAAAGAATGGATATGCATTCATTCTAGCCTTATTTCTACTCAAATACATAAGTCCAATACGGGAAGGTTCCTGCCTAATGAAGTACCTTCCAACCGGATAGGACATGCCATCAATAGGCATAGGGTGAGTAGCAACTTGCATACCAGTAACATACCGTAAAGGTGAACCGTTTCCGCTATAGTTAACATACTCATTTGCTTCAAGTGCTTGAGCAGTGGCCATTACCTTAGAGATTTCATCAATGTTCTCGTCAGGCACAGAACCTTTATAAGCTGATAGTCTTCCAACAACTAATCCATACTTAACATTCAGATTAATGAAATCCTCCTCCTTAAGTATCAATGAGCCAGGGAAATGTCTTTGCAAAAAGCTATAACATTTTAAGACTTTAAGGTCCTCTTCCGAAGTGATAGCATCACCTACTTCTTTAGAATTAGTAAATCCTAAAGCTTTCAGTTTGACAGCCTTATCAACTAGTTGATGATTCGGATTCAGACCCTTAATAGTCTTCATGTACTCTACAGCCATTAGAGTATAAGCTAATTGCACTTCTTGGGCTGTGAATCTCTTTGTGCCTACAGACGTATCTGTAGAAGGACTAAAATTGTTCATAATTACTTTTGTTTAACTGAACCTGGTCTGGTAGTAGCTCTCTTAAATGAATCAGATTGCTTATCCCACCAAGCCTGTCGGTCTTTAAGACGTTGTACTTATCAAGACGTTCCCACAAATCAGTATTGGCTTTCCTCTTCCACCCTTTAGTAAGAGTTCCTACAATATACATAGAATCTGTTACTATTGTAATTTCAGAAGGTTCCTTTATGGATTCCAGGGCAACTATGACAGCCATTTGCTCCATTCGCTGATTGGTGCTGTTCTTATACATCTTACTGTATTGGAATATCTTCTTGTCATCCTCTAAAATGACAAAGCCTATTCCCCCTTGATTTCTCGCAGGAGAATAGGCACCATCACAGTATATTCTGTACTTATGCGTCGGCATTAGGATTCTCAACAAAATCCTCATCTTCTTCGGTTTCGGATATGACATCTTCATCAATAAGATGCTTAACCCACATACCTAAGATAAAGATGACATAGAATTTGTCTTCCTCCTGTTTGTAGTTAACCTTGTCAGAGACTTCATTAACTACATCTAACATTGTGAACTCCTCTTTAGCCATAGCATCATCAGCTATATCAGACATTTCTTCTACATAAGGTCTAGCCTTCTGCATCGCTTCGTCAAAACTCTTTACTAAGGCTATGCCTTCATCACCTCTAATTCGCATAGCAACAGATAGAGGTTGTTGCAATTCATTTCTAAAGAAGCCCAAATAGAAAGCCTTCTCTACATCTCCGTTTACGAAGTCATTGAAAGATTTAGCTTTCATTACTTCTTCTACTTTGAAATCAATTTCTGATACGTCTCTGATTTTGTCCATAATGTTATGATAGCAACCCACCAATCTTCTCGGCCATGGCTGTTGCTTGTTAGAAACTGCTTCAAGGTTTGCAGCTTCAGTTTGTAATTCGATAATCTCTTGTTCTCTAACCTCTTTCTCTGCTTGAGCTCTAGATGCTACCTCTTTAAGATTGGTAACAGCTTTCTCAAATACATCAATAACCTTAGCTGATTCCTCGGCTAGTGAGGTACTTGTTACTTTAGCCGGTTCGGCTGATTGTTTCTTTCCAAACATCTTATAGGATTAGAATTACAGGGTTCAGGGTGAGCGGCTGTCGGGAATCGAACCCAATCTATCACTTGTGCGCATACTAAAATTAGTGATGTGCCCTCCTTTACACTACAACCGCATGGAGCAGTGGTTAGAATACTAATAGTCATTAACCCAGGTTCCAGCCTGGTCTATACTCGTTTCCTTTTAAGCTTACCACACTTGGAACATACTAGTAAGTATCTGTTACAATCAGTATAGCTAGTTTTTGCTACTATAGTCCATTCATGCCAGTTTCTCTAGCCATTTCTTGAATAGTTCTTTCATAATCAATTCGTTTTACTAATGGATATAGTTGCCCATAGCCGTGATTAACTGTTATATACCTAGATGTTATAGACAGACGATAGTGAGCATTGTTAATTTCGTTAGTAAGATACTCCATAGTTACTCCGTCACTAAATGTAACAGTTATGCCTGCTTCTACACTCTTAGTAAGAGCATCTAAGCTACTTTGAATTTCTGCATATCTAGGATTAGGAATCTGCTCCGTCTCTAAATGCATAAAATGCTTAGATGTTTCACCTATATAACCTCCTTTGCTACATGGAATCGGAAGATAAACCCAGTTGTTATCAAACTTAACAGCTTGTTCATAAGCATGAGTTCCAGGTCTAAAGAGTTGCTGGTACGTATCGACTTTAACTACTTCTCTAGTCCCAGGAAGTCTGCCTTGCTTGCCGTCTAACCACCACCTTATATAGTCACGAGCATCACGCACATGATATACTGGCAACTCAACTGGAGTACCATTAACCATACACCAATAATGACCTAGCAACCTCGGTCTATAAAAGTCAGAGTCTGTTCCATTGGAGTCAGGATTAGAATTGGCAAATCCATAACAGTAATCATAATAGTCTGCTGCTTTATGAGGTTTAGCAATCTTACCAAACTTGGGCAAAGCATGATTCCTGTTCTCCTTCCATTGCTTAGTACTAATGTTGTATCGACGACCTCTAGGAGTCTGCTCAACAGATTGTACTAATCCATTATCATCAACTCTAAAGAACGCCTGTCTCCACCTATAATCAGTGAAGTAGTCGTCTAGGTATTTAGTTTTGTCAGTATGCTTAATCCACTCATTCCAGGCTTTGGCTAGCTCTTTATAAGGCTTACCTACATACTTGGCTATGAATTTCACAATCCTAGATTCTTTAACGTATCCATAACCGTGGTCCCAAGCTATATGACAACTTTTGTCTAATACCTTTCTACCATATCCTCTCTGCGCTGCCACTTCTTTAGATACTCTCAAATTGAAATCAGCATCAAAATCAGCTAGCGTCACTTTAGTAAGGTGTCTAGGATAGTAGCTTGGATTACGAGTATGCTTGCTTTTACGTTTATACTCTTTCCTATGACCAAGTTTAAGTCTTCGTTCACTCATGTTATAGTATTTTAGTTACTTTACCAAATACGGATTTGGTCCACCCATTAATCTTACCATGATTGTTGCCTATAAGAACTCCTCTGTCTCCCTTAGCTTTGACTAAGTGAGTATAGTATCTACCTTTAACTTTGCAGAATACTATATCACCTACCTCTACATCGCTAAGATTTATAGGACTCAAGACATGCTCTTGGCCAGATTTGATTAGAGGAGTCATAGAGTTTCTGAAGGATTTTCCTTCGGTCAATAGTCTCTCCTTGTAATGCATCGGCTTTAGACATTAAATATACAAAGTTTAATCTCTCTTCCATGGTAGAACCATTACTTATTCTTTCAAACAAGGTTAGTTCTTGCCCATTTTTGTAGTTATAGTAAGATATCAACTCATTATATCTGACAGTTTTACTATTCAACGAAGCTATAGTCATTGGATATCTTCTTAGCACTACTCCCCTATATAAATCAACAAGTTCACCCAATGAGTTGGCAATCTTTAATAACCTAACTACATTGGGTGAACCGTGTTTCTTGTACCTAATAGCATAATTCTCCAGAGCAGCATCCCAATCATGGAACACGTGTTGAGCTTGAGTTAAATCAATCTCAACTATTTTGCGCAGGAACTCTTCTATAGTCATATTAATTAGATATTGTAGGTGATGTTAACTTGTCAATTAGATTCTTCATTGCTTCTTCACCAGCAGCAAAACCTTCAGAATATCCAATATTATATACTTTCTCCACTGTATCAGTAACAGCAGTCATAATTTCATTTCCTGCAAACTGTTCTATTCCTATAGTACTTATAGCAGCTACACTTAAGAATATCTTAACCCATTTAAAGTCACAATCCCATATAGTTAGTAACATAGCTATTAATGCAGCCACAAATGCAATGACTACAGTAATCATTAATGCTGTTTCCATATCAATCTCTTACTAAGTCTATCCAATTAATTAGGATATGATACAACCACCTCATAATACGTAATCGCAATAAGTGTCAACAAAATCCTTAGCTTCTTTTAAACCACATTTAGCAGATTCTTTTACATGCTTAACTGCTTGCAGTTTGGAACCAGTCGATACAAACTGTTTCATCTTAAAGAAGTCTTCACATGACAAATCAATTGTATTATTCCAACGCTTCCTGTATGCAAGCATTGCATCACTATACTCTTGAGGATGTTCTGTCCAAGTAATTTGTTGGTCTAAAATAACTGTACAAGTTCCGTCAAGAATGTCATATTCTCTACTCTCTACAGTAAATTTGCCTTCTTCTAGAACTACTGTATCAGTAGGAAACGGAATCATTTCTGATGAGATTGACACCTCTTGTACTACCTTATCATCTTTTACAAATTTTACAAACATAATCTTTAAGTATTAATTAATAATGTGGCGAGAACCACCAACCTTGCGATTATGAGTCGCACGCTCTAACCAGTTGAGCTATCTCGCCATTAATAATCCGCCTGGTAGGGCTGCGAGCTGCCTTACCAATTATTGACGTCTCTTCTAACCTTCTTTTACGGTCTTCTTCAGCTTTAGAGAATATTTCTATGCGAATATTATTCTCCATAGTGTCATAGGGTGCTGCAATTAGCCAAGCACTATGGTCTAGATATGAGGTGCCAAGATGTAGGTAATCTTCCTCCTTGTAACTTCCACCTATAGACCTCATGTACTGATAACCACGGTCAATACCTTTGAATACAAATGGGAATCTAGAGAAATACTCAACAAGCCGTTTGGTCATGTCCTTAGACATTCTTGAATCTATTCTCGCAGCTTCAACCCAACTGACGTAGTTAAGATTTAAAGAGTTCAAAGCGTTAGAAGCCTTTGCTATTTGTGACACATTCTCACTTGGAATGAATCCGCTGAAGGTCGATATTGGACCACAATACAAATTGTACTTCTTCAGGATTGCAAAGAAATCCTCGTAAGTTACAACCAGTGCATCAGGATACGATTCTTTAATCCAGGATGTTATTTCGTTAACCTTCTTCAGGTCTAATTTCTCTGGACCTAAAGCTGACTCATACTTCTTAGACTTGAGAATAGTCCTAAGAGTTTCTGCATTCTTAGTTCCACCCAGACCTGCTGCTTCCAACTTATCAAGCTCCTCTTTGATTTGCTCGGAATTGTCAAAGTCTTGATTGCCTTCTACGTACTTCTTATAGTACTCCATAGATGCTGTTACTAAGGCTAAACGTAACGCATCTGCACTCAATTTCTCCATACTATGATAAATGTTCTTTAATATCAATCATGTATTTTATACCTTCAATTATCACACATGCTAGCCCGCCAACGAGCATAATGAAGTATAATGCAACAATTAATGGTTCCCAACCAGTCCCATAATCACTTCTATTAAGATTAAAGCTAAGCCTATTAGGCTTGTTATTAATAAAAGCTCTATCATAGGTTGGTTTGTCTACACGTAGTTTAAACTGATTATCTCTACCGTCAACTATTAGTGTAAGCTCATATACAGTATGCGTCTGTTGATTAACTGTTTCGGTATAACAGTCCTTAGCAACTACTGTAGTCCACACAGGTTTGTCAATACAGGTTTCTTTAACTAAGTTAGATTTACATCCTCCTAGTCCTACTAAGCACACCACCAGCCATATTACTATCAAAGTTGCATGTCTGAAAGTGTTAGTTGACGGTCTCATATCAACAATTGTTGGCATCCTCTGTCAGTAATTTAGTTGCTTTATCCATTCCTAACTCGTAAGCTTCAGCAATTAATACTGCTACGCTTGCTATTGAAAGCTTACCACCGTTGTCCTCTGCTACGTTAGCTGCATTTTCAAGCAGCTCACTTAAAGTTTCTACCATAATTAAATACATTTAATAGTTAATAATCTAGTAGGGTAGGTGAGACTCGAACTCACACGAGCTTAGCTCATTGGTTCCTAAGACCAACGCGGCTACCGTTACGCCACTACCCCATTGTTACTTCATCAAATTGATAAATTCATCTTCATGTCCTCTATAGTATCGCTGAAGATATGCAATATACACGGCTTCGTCCTTAACTATTTGAGGGAATTTGGATTCAAATTGTTCTACTTTCTCTTCTCCTACTATACTTACATGAAAGTCTCTAGGTGTGTTATCCACCTTAGTTGCAGACATTAATAAGACTAATAGGAGTATCAATAAATGTTTCATTTAGTTGTTAATAAAAGGAGAGCGAGATTGCTCTCGCCCTCCAAGGTTTATTTGTTGTCTTTCTTCTCCGTAGAATAGTCCTTACGGTCAAGTTCCCACTCATACTCACACATCTGAGTAATTGCTTCAAGCTTCTCTGTACCCAGAACGAGTTTGAGAGCATTTACCAATCTTTCAGCCGGAGTTTCCACAACAGCTTTCTTGGATGCAAGTCCAAGTTGACGTTGATAAGATTCAACGCTAGCTTTGATATGGAACGATGTTACATGGGTTTCTTCCGTAAAGATAAGTTTGGATTTGGTTGATTCAACGATTTCAGCCATAAATGCCGGAGCAATTTCAGCTTCTTGAATGTAGTTACATACTTCACTCAAATCATCGTCGATTGTATATCCTTCTTCAGCGGTGAAGGTAGAACGGATGAATTTCTCCGCAGTTTCAGCGTCCAGACAGTCCATGGTAATCACAGAGCCGATTCTCTTACCTCTTAAGAAGGTAGGTTCAATCAATTCAATGTGATTAGTAGTGAACAAGGTGATTACGTTCATGTCTTTGGTATCACCACCGTCCAGAGTATTCAGGATGTCTTGCATAGCAGCATCTCTGTTACCTCTAGTTACTTGGTCAATATCTTCAACAAATACGACAACACCATGGCCCGAACGGTCAACAACTTTACACATGCGCAGAGTTTCTGCAAGAAGAGAAGGATTCTTCAAATACACGAACGACCAACCGTTTGTTACAGCATCTTTAGCCAGCTTAAATGCCAGCAAGGTCTTACCTGTACCATATTTACCTTCCAGCAAACAACCATACTTCAATGGAATACCTTTAGCCAGACATTTCTCTGGATACAAGATTCTTGAGCGTAGCGGTTGCAATTCAAATTCAGTCTTCTTAGAAAGAACCATGAATTGTTTCTCAATGCCGGCAAGTGTCATGATAGTAGGTTCAGACAGATTGCTGATTTCCAGTGCCTGATTCTTATAGATAGATTCTGACGCCAACAGCTCTTTAGTTCTGTCAACAATATCATCAATCAATGACTGATATTTGAACTGGCATTGTCCCTTAATAAGGAGCAAATGACGGTCATTGTCATAGTTGATGTTAATTTCAGAATCTTCTCCCAATTCTTCAAGGCTAATTTTACCAAACGGAACTTTGGTACGAGAACCGTCTGCCAGAACAACGTCTACGGTATCAATGTTGCTGTTTCCAGAAGGACTGTTATCCTCCTTACTAACGGCAGAACCGAAGATTTCATTGATTGCTCTGTTCAACTGATATACACCGTCTGGTTTCCAACAAAGCAGCGAGTATTTGAAACTTGCCATTTTCTTGGACTGTTTGATTTCACCTTCGATGAATCCCAGAGCATCAGCATACTTCACATTGCTTTGGAGCACTTCAATCATTCTCTGTTTCTGAGTTTCCTCGTACTTGTTAACTCTCTGCTTAATAGCAGCTGTAGTTCCTTGCGGAATAATGTTCTTTGCCATTACTTAATTAGGTTTATTAATCTTATTTACTTCTTTAATGATTGCCTCACAATTCTCTCTTGTTGTAGTTAAACAACCAAGTTGAATAATAGAACCGTCTTGAGTGATAGTCAGGTTCTTCTCTTCGATTGTTTCCCTACACAAACCTCCTCTGATAATTCTTTTAATGAGTGGAAAGGGTAATATAGTATTCTTACAGAATATCATATTCTTGCCTTCCACATAAATGACATCGTAGCCGTCAATGCTACCTACTACCTTACTCATTCGATTCAACTATTAACTGTGTGGGCCCGGCCGGACTTGAACCGACAACCTCCTGATTATGAGTCAGTTTCTCTAACCGATTGAGATACGGGCCCCGAACGCCCATGTTTACTCACAATTAACAGTTCTCAAAGAGTAGTGTTGTTAGTGACTTCATGATAAATTCTATTTTAAACTGAAATAATTAGTAGTTGGGCTACCAGGATTCGAACCTGGGCTACAAGAGCCAAAACCTTGTGTGACTACCACTACACCATAGCCCAGTAAAAGGAGTCCGAAGACTCCTAAACTAACTTATCGAATATCATGGGCTGTATCGACATCCATAAATTTGCTAGCATTTCTCGCTCTGCGTCAGATGCTTCATCCCAATGTGATACGTACAATTTCTCCGTTCGTTCATTCCTATAAGGAACCTTAAATGAACGGTTAATGCGTACACTGTGTGCGAATAGGTCTTTGTCGAAATCAATAGCCCTAAGCGTCTTCTGGAAATCGTTGAACTTATTATTAGGGTCATCGACATCCCTAACAGACATTCCAGAAGGAAACGGGCCGTTACCATGCCTTGTTATATAAGGACGAGTTACATAACAAGTTTGGATTTCTTTACGTATACCTGCTTTCCGCAACAGCTCGTAAGCGTTTTGTGAAGTTGTATTAGACGGAGTACAATAAGGCATTATGCCGAATCTTTGGTCAAGCAATATTCCCTGTGAACCTTCAAACACTAGGTTATCATAATTCAACAAGCAATCTTCATTAACCGTACCTGTATGTAAGAAATAAGCATGTGCTAACCTACACCAGTTGTCTAGGTCTATCGAAGGATATTTACTAGACATGTTGTAATAGTTATCCACTATGGCATTTAGTTTCTCACGCAGTATGTAAGGATTCATACAATCTACAACTGTTAAGCTGTATCCTGCCTTAACCCGGTCCAAACAAGCTTTAAACCCTGTACCTACAGTACCATGTCGTAAGTTCTCTTCGTTATTAACTTGGGAATAGACATCGAAGGGAATTACAACTTGGCAGTGAGGGTGATACTGAACAATGGGATGAACTCCCATTTTAGCTAAGTCTGCACCCTCCAACATAGAGGTAATTGGGTCTACAGTACAGTATTCGGACCAGTACGTCGGCACTCCAAGTAAGGTTCCGCTGCCAAAGTTACTAAAGATGTGCATCATGTCTCCATGCTTTACAGTATGTCCTACTTGATGTCCACCACTAAACCTGACTACTAACACAGACTCTCGCTTACCTATGTACTTGTTACATAAGTTGTGAACTGTCTGTCCCTTACCTTCGTCTCCAAAGAATGTTCCTAATACAATACTAATCATTTCAGTTTAATAAAATTTGTCATTACTATCAGACGGCACATCTTGCCATTCCTGACTAACAGAAGCACTAGGAGCTAAGCCTTCAACAGGCTCCTCATAGTTCTCTTTAATTGCGGTGACAATCACCTTGTCTACTTCTCCAGATGCACATGTTAATACATTCTGTCCAAGTAAAGGCTTCCAAGATTCAGCAACCCTTGAGCCATGACTGGCATTAGTAATGTGAATGTGGAATACATGGTACTGTTCCTTTGCTTTGTCAAGAGCTTCTTGACAAGTAATGGTTTTAGCACCTTTTTGATACCCTAGAACACGTTCTAAGTAACATCCCTCTACCTTATCGAGATTTGGTTCATCTCCAATAGTAAATAGGAATCCCTTAGTATGTCTTTCAAACCAGGAATCAGTTTCAGTATGATAACCCGCTACAATGTGAGATAGTAGATAGCTTTCACCTCCATTACCTCCTCCACCACCTTCAATCACGAACGATTGCAAAGTGTCAAGAATTTTAGCTGTATCAGACTCAAACTGACCAATTTGAATTGGATATCGGTCATAAACGTGGTCCCCAACTGCCATAAACATGATTTGTGGGTCACGCACACCTAGTTGAATGAGAGAGTCCATAATCTTAGGGAATTGGTCTCTAATCATTTCATAAGGTGTGTCCATCATTGAACCAGTAACGTCTAGCGCAATGATTATCGGAGTAGAGAAAGGATGTTCTTTAGAATCACGAGATTCACGAACACCCACGTTAACCATTTCTTGCCTTATCTGCGTGTTATACTGCCTAACATTGTTGTTAAGCGATGCGGCAGTATTACATGCATTAATGGCATGGCTCTTAAAGAGTTCATCCCTAGTGGAGGTATATAAACCCCTACTGCCGGCCTCTACATCATAAGCAATTCTAGAATAACTACCTGCTCCCATAAATTATTCATTTACAGTTGCAGCAGCGTCATCTTTCACGTCATCCAAATTAATGGATTCTGATGCATCAGCGGGAAATTCTTCTGCATCGACTTGCATAGCTAGAGCAAGTTCAATCTTTGCAACACGCAGTTTACGTGCCAATTCATGTCTTGTTCTTACCCATTCAGCCGGATTCAGTCCTTCTCCCGGATTCAAAGAGTCTCTTGATTTAACAGCCAGGTCATTGTGTTTGTTGATTTCTCCCTGAATGCGGAGTACTTTCAACTTACAATCCTGAACAAATCTGTCTTCCTCGATTTTAGCCAATTCATACAGATTCTGCGCTCTTGCATCAAGTACACTTTGTCCACTCTTACTTAATTTCTCTTTAAAACTGCTCATTTACACTTACATTTAACATGTTAAATTCAATAAGCATCTCTGTGTGGTAATTTATAATCTAACTGTAATCATCTAGGATTACAATCGAGCCGACTGTCAGATTCGAACTGACGTGGAGTTTCCTCTCGTGATTACAAGTCACGTGCAATCAACCACTATGCGAAGTCGGCATAAACAGGAGACGATGTTACCAAGTGTGCTGACATCTCCTTCGTAAATCAAAGAAAGCGGTGCATACGAGATTCGAACTCGTGAGTAGTTAATTGCAACTATGACAAAATTAAGATTAAAGCCAAAGACCAGCCTATTGCTATCTAGGGCAAAGTCAAAGGAATTTTGTAACTTCGCAATAGACTGACAGGGTTTGAATTAATAATACTTAATTATGCTGGAAATCGTCCCTGTATGGAATACAGAACACGATTAATTTGTCGACAATGCATCGACTAGAGTCTTTGATGCAATTCATACTACTCACGCAAAACTATGTTAGAATCCAATGAGATTCAAGACTATAGCACCTATTTATCTGGATTGGAAATCTTAGTTAGTAACTCATAAGTTGCTTGTAACTCATTAGGAATTACTATCTTAAGTTCCAATAGTTTCTTACGTTCTTCAACTTTCCAAGTTTCACATTGTTGAGACAGGGTTTTGGCATCCAAATTGAATCTATCAACAGCTTGTTTGTAAGCCTGATTGACTTCATATTCAGAATCCTTTACCATTTTATCAATCTTGAACTTAATCTTATTAAGTCTAGCTGATATGTCTCTGTGTTTCTGCTGTAATGCAAAGAATGTATTCTCTACCTTATCGCTACTAACAGACGGGTCATACGAGTACACGATTGTGTCAGTGCCAGAACCTTCAACCTTAGTAGGATTAGTATAGGCATCCATTAAAGCTCTACGGGCGTTTGCAAACGGACGCATTGGATGAATATACTTACCAATAGCAGATGCTTCTGCTTCTAGTCTGTAATATTCCATACGTTCTGCAATGCTCAATGAAGCAATTGCTTCCTCTTCGGTAAGGATATGACCCTTAATCGGGGTGTCCAACTTGAATCCAGCTACATCTGTAGCATATACATCCCAAGTGTACCTGTTAATAATTTCAAGTTCTTCTTCTCTAGCCTTAATAGCTTCACGAATCCATGCGCAGAAGGCATTCATATTAGCAACTTCTTGAAGTAATGCAGGTACATTATCAAGATATGCCTCATTTCTACCTGTCTTTACAGTTCTGGAGTTACCTCCACTTAACAAGCTAATATTGACATTCACAAACCCTACAGAATCTAAAGCTTGTCTATTAGATTCCACTGTCTCCTTAGCTATATTAGCCAGGTGATTGGCAGAAGTTTGGGTTAATCCCTTCTCGCCAAAGAATACTTTGTTACATTCTTTCATAAGCTGTAATTATTAATTCATTACTAATGCACTGGATAGGGGATTCGAACCCCTGTTTACGCATCGACCTAAACCACTAGTCGAATCCAGTATACCTTATTAAGCTTTCCAGAATACAAACTTATTGCCTTCTGGACATCTTACATACTTCACATCAAAACCATTCTCTCGATATAGAGGTTCTACATCTAACCAATGGTTCTTAATTACCTCTTCTTCGGTTAAACCTTCAGATGCTACATAGGCTATTACATCTGATTGCTTAAATTCAGAAGCTTTACCACTCCAGTTCTTAACTATTAAAGTATTAAAAGCTAAGATAACTGCATCAGGAATAGATTTTAAATCTATACTCCTCAATTCTCTTGAATTTAATACCTTCACCATAATTCTAATAATTAGGTTAATAATGATTTTCGCAAACTCTTATTAGCCAGCGCGGAGAGTGCTGGATTCGAACCAGCGGAACCCTTTTGAGGTTCGGAGTCTTAGCAGGACTCTGGTATAGACCACTCACCCAACTCTCCAATCCACAGAAGACTTATTTATGCTATATCAATCGCTTATGATTACCTTAGTGCTGTAAGTCTTCTTAGAAATTCACTGTAAAAGGATTACTTTACAGGAGGAAAATTATCACCTTTAGCTGGTGATTCTTCTGGCTTCTTGCCAGTGATTATTTGCTTAAGCGAATCTGCAATGGGCAAATTGCGAGCAATTTCCAAGCTTGGAGCAAGATTCTTAGCCATATTAGCCATGAACTGCCCAGCAGTATTGGAATCACCATACACAGTAACATTACCAAGCTGGATATGTTCAAACACCTTAGCGTTGGCTTCAGCAACTTCTTTCCACCTGTCGGTCATTGCATATTGAACGATTGCTTCAGGATGCATACCTGATTTAATCATATGTTCAACTGCAAGAGCCGGAGCCATTTCCATTGCCTGTTTCTGTTCAGCTTCTGCCATTAAAGATGCTTTCTTACCTTCAGCTTCAGCAAGAAGTTTCTTCTTGGTACCTTCAGCTTCTGCTTCCAGTTGCATCTTAGTAGCATTTGCTTTAGCTTCTGCTGCTTTCAAGATTTTAGCTGCTTCCGCTTCTGCTTCAAGAATGGCTACACTCTTAACAGCTTCTGCTTCAATTTTAGCTTTCTCTTTGGCTTTCTCGGCAGGTATAATTACTTCAGCTTTAAGCTTAGCTTCTTCAGCTTTAGCTTTAGCTTCGTTAACTTCCACCTGACGTTCTTGCTCTGTTTTAGCAACTGCCATTTGAGCTTCAACTTTAGAAGTACCAGCTACTCTTTCTGCTTCAGCTTTAGCTTTCTCTGCTTCTCCCTTAGCTTTGGAAACTTCAATAGTAGCTTTCTGTTCAGCTACTCCTGCTGCTTTCTCTGCTTCAGCTGCCTTTTGACGGGCTTCTGATTCATACTGTGCAGTTTTAGCTTCCTTTTCCTGCTGTGCTTTAACAGTTTCAGCTTCTTGGTTTTGTGCTGCTACTGCCATACGAACTTCCTTCTCTGCTTCTGCTTCTGCCTTAGCGGCTTCAGCTTTGGCAGTAAATTCTGCTTCTTTAGCAGTTGCATAAGCTTGCTGCTCTGCAATCTTAGCAGCTCTTAATGCTTCTTGCTCGGCAACTTTGGATGCTTCTTCAGTTTGGGCTGTAGCCACACCAATTTCACGTTCCTTTCTTTGCTCTGCAACAGCAATTTGCTGCTCCTTATGCTGCTCGGCCAATTGAGTTTCTTTCTCTTTAGTGGTCTTAGCAATAGCAACTTCTTTCTCCCTGTTAGTTTCAGCCACTATAGTTTCTTGCTCCTTAGTAGCTGCTGCAATTGCAATCTCCTTCTCTCTCGTAGTTTGAGCTATCTGGATTGCTCCTTTCTTCTCTTCTTCTGCGATATCAGCTTGTGATTGCGCTCTTGCTTTAGTCTCTTCTTTCTTACCAAGATTATCAATATATTGAGCAGCATCTTGAATGTCACTGATATTGATATTCATCAGATAAAGACCAAGTTTGTTCAATTCTGTATTGATATTGTCTCTAGCTTGAGCTAGGAACTTGTCTCTGTCAGAGTTAAGCTCTTCAATAGTCATCGAAGCAATAACAAGCCTCATCTGACCATAAACAATATCTGAAATCAAACTTTCTTTAACGTCATCATCAGCACCTAGTAAGCGATTAGCAGCATTCTGCATAATCAGCGGTTCTTGGCTAATAGCAACAGTTACAGTGGTAGGGATAGTTACACGAATATTTTGAGCTGACAAAGCATTCTTCAATACAAGATTCAATTGAATCGGCTGCATTGACATTACTTCATAACCCTGTATAATCGGCCATACAAAAGCTGCACCACCATGATAAACTTTGGCAGTTTTAATTTCAACTTCTCTGTCAACCAGATTACCTTTAGCGTCGCGTTCGCTAACTTTCTCTTTGTGAGAGCCTGTTTTACCATAAACTACCAACAATTCGTCAGATTTACATTTACGGTAGCGGGATAGAATCCCAATGATAGTGATGATTGCAACTAGTACAACTACACCAACGATAATTAATGATGTCATTTCCATCTTGAAATTAGTATTAATCTATGTATAATTTATTGTCTTCGTATTTACGAATCGTTACTGGCTCATTGACAGGATATATCTTCTTATTAAGAGATACAACTTCTACTTCTCTCAATGCTCCACTTATGTTCACGGATGCCAAATGGCGCCCTTCACCTAAATGTACATAGATAGTAGCAGTTCTGCCAACTAAGTTAGTCTTCGGTTCGTCTTTAGGAAGGTTCTGCAATTTCATACAGAACTTATATAAATGATACAGCATAAATACAAATACAAGACCTATAAAGAATCCTATTAACCAATCAATCCAGGTTACTTCATAACCTAATAATTGCTTAATAGATGTCCATCCTCCGAATCCCATGAAGAAATGGATAAATCCTTTAAAGGATACAACATCACTGACATCAAAATCAGCATCACCATCAAAGTCTACATCGACATCGAACTCCCCAGCAACCCATGATATTATGAATTGTAGGATAAATATACCACAGGCGATGCCTCCTAAGATATAATACAAGTTATTGTCCATCTTACTAATAATTATTTAATCTATTAAAGTGGGGCGAAATGGAGTCGAACCATTATCTCTGGATTTTCAGTCCAGCGCGAACTGACCACCTGCGCTACCGCCCCATACTGCCTACACATACGTCTTCACTGGATTTTATGCTTTATTACGCCAGTTGCTTTGGACAGTCTAAATCCTTCGGTGCTGTACAGCTATACATATATTAACGAGGCCTCAACATTAATTAAGCTGCCATCGCACCTACTCCCATTACTTCGTCACGCAACGTACCCTACATTCCACTTTAGGATTTTCACCTAACCACATCCTCGGCATTCCGTTTCAAGATAAAATATAACTCTGCTGAATAAGTCAAACCAAACAGGAAGATTTATGATACGTTTATACTTAAACAGCAGAATTGGGTGACATACGAGACTTGAACTCGTAACCCTTAGAACCACAACCTAATGCTCTGCCAATTGAGCTAATGCCACCATATTGAGTTATTGCAACTCTAATCCTTCTTTTAGTGCCCTAGTATATGCCATTCTAGCAAAGAATAGTTCAGCTACAGCCATAACTACTGGCTCTGCTAACTCTTCGGCTCTTTCTTCTTTGGGCTTAGATTCTACATATTCCAGTAATTCCAACACAGCTCTATTAGCTTCAACCAGACGACTATAAGCAGTGCGAACTTGTTTATAGTTCTTATATCGTTCTCGATATGGTCTTATTGCATTCCATGAATATGAAGCAGCCACTATTATTGATATGGCACATAGTACCATAAATCCGAGGGGTTCTCCTTTAGACCATGCTGAATAGATTTGACACAATACAACACCCAAACATAGATTCTGTCCTATAAAGAGGGACAGTAAGAACCAATAAGCTGAAAATGCCTTCTTTGCTTCATCAAGTAATGATGCTGACTCTTTTAGCTTCTCTTGTTCAGCTTTTAATGAGTCAATTGACACTTCCATAGCTTCTCCTTCGCCTGAATCTTTAAGGCGTTCATATTCCTCTTCACTAATCTTGGTTATTTTCAAATCTTCTAATTCTTCTCGATTCATTACCTTTCAATTTAAGTTCAACAATCTGTGGACCGTGTGAGACTCGAACTCCAACTTCACTGTGCAAGAGTGATGTGTTAGCCATTTACACTACACAGCCCATATTTAGCCACACTATCGTAGGGCTATCAGCTCCCAACGTCCGACTGATTACGGAAGGTTACCTACCGGTCTGATAACCTATAAAATGCACAATTACTTAGTCATGCCCCAACTGTTCTTGTCAGTCTCCGACTCCAACCCATAGCATGTTATAGAACTCTACATGCATACCCTCCTCATTGTGCACTATTTTAAACCTATCATTTCAGCAATTTCTTCAAATGAATAATTCAGAAATAGTCTATCCATATCTGCATCAGATTTAACCCATTTAGGTCTAGGATATATAAGAGTAGGAGAATGTCCTCTCTCATGTAATCCATACACTACTTCCTTCTTACCTTTAATAAGACGAAGGTCAATATGCTCTGACATAGAAGAATAAAATCCTATATTAGAATCCTCTACATATGTAGAACCCTTCTTAGACATTACCTTGCGATAAGGTTTATACCCTTTACTAATTAAATACTCTATGAACCCAATCATGTTAACCACTATTAGTACTCCAAGTAGGATTCAAACCTACGACCCACGCCTTAGAAGGGCGTTGCTCTATTCACTGAGCTATTGGAGCATCATCAGAAGGCAAATTGAACTACATGACACAGTAAAAGTGCTGATGCCTTCTTATATTACCCATTCAGTTATTCTAGATTAAGTAATTCTCTTGTCTCTTTCTTAAACTGTCTCCTATTATAGCGTTCTCCTTTACATATAGGACAACTACAAGGAGTACTGGTTGTTTTATAGGCAAACGTATATTTAGAATTATATAATTCTGTCCAATGTCTACCTCTTGCCGTTTTATCTGGATTATACCAGTAGGCAGCGTGGAGTTTAATCCTAGTAATATACTTCTGGTCTTTCTTTAGGTTCCTCCACCTTTTGTTTCTTTGGATTAGTGAATCCTTCAGTTTCTCCGTTCTTAGTTCTTCCATCGTCTCTACCATTAGTGTTAATAATGTCTTGAGACGGGTTGTAGCCGGTTCCAACAAACTTCTTCATGTCCAATCCTGTTAAATTAATTCCTTTCATACGATAATTTTACAATCTATTAAATACTGCATGTTCCTTTAACCACTCTTGATAGAGCTTATCATCATAGTTCCCTGAATACTCCCAATGAAATCTACTACATTCTATAGTCTTTAGTAAGAACTTCATCACAGACCTTGTATTAGCCTTCTTTGATATAGATGAAATGTAAAACTTCTCTTTATCAAAATGATAGTATCCTCGTAATACCACTCGGCGAGAATTTTGCCTATTTAAGTAAATTCTTGCCAACAACTTGGAGTTATTGTCTACATATCGAGTAGGTATGAATTTATAAGCCATCTGATTCAGCCAGCAATAAAGTAATACCAACACAATAGGCATTATTGACTGCATTCAACCTTTTCTTGAGTTCCTTCTTAGCCTTTCTGGGCAACTTTGGGTACTCTGCATATAAATCCTGTTCAGCGGCTCTACTTGCTTCGCTTAATTGCTCAAGTAAAGCATTAACATCTTCTTTAGTTTTGTAATCCTTAAGAAGGACTCTAACTAATGTGGGACGTTTTACCATTTCTCGCATTCCAGATTTGTACACTCTACAAATTTGGTTTCTACTTAACGTAGACACTCTCCTTAATTTCACTTTAAACTTCATAGTACATTCAAATTAGTTGAGGAAGCAGAGGGATTCGAACCCCCGAAGGACCTCTGGTTTTCAAGACCAGTGCAATCGACCAACTCTGCCATACTTCCAATTAATAAGCACGCCCTGCACGACTCGAACATGCAACACACCCAGTTTTGGAGACAGGGGCTCTACCGATTGAGCTAAGGACGCATCAATTTTAGATTGTGGAATCTTTAAAGATGTAATACAGTACTACTAGCATAAGCACCAAAACTATGCATAATCTTATAATTTAATGTTAATAATGCGGGAAGGGCAAGACTCGCTATCTTCGGCTTAACAGGCCACCACTTAAGCTTCCTTCCCAAATGTTTAATTGACCTATCCCGATTGCATCGGAGTTAATCCCTATGGTAAGGAACTACTCCTGTTGGATACCACGTGTAGCTATCAGCTGACACTTTGAAATACCAACGAACTGCTTTCTTAATTAACTTAAATAGTCTCATAATACATCAGTTTTAGTCAATAAATAAATAATCTAGCTTATCACTAAACAGCAACCAAAGCAAAATACTAGCAACAACAATACTCCAGTGAATGGATTAAATTGATGTTGAGCTATACAAGCAACTGTTCCTATAACAGAACCAATTACTAACAATACTCCAATAATCTTACTCATAAATGTATCTGATTTTAAATTAATAATCTAAATAAACCACTCTATCTTCACAGACTGGGTGGTTAAACTCGTTCTTTGACATCATGTACAATCTTAGTACATATGTGATTCCGCAGGGACTTGAACCCTGTTCTATAGATTAAAAGTCTATAGCATATCCATACATGCTCCGGAATCATCCACAGAAGGCGCGTTATCAAAAACATGTAAACTGTACAATGATTAGTGCTGTACGCCTTCTTATGTTTCACTAAATCGAGAGTGGGCTGACGGAATCGAACCGTCCTAACTGGTTTTGCGGACCAGCCCCTAAACCTCTCGGGCAAGCCCACATATCAATACGACTTATGGGCTTAACTATGAAACAGGTTAATCAAATCATAAATTAAAAGTTGTTGGGTTGATTTGATGATTGTTTAGTGAAACTATATATATTATTGTGTTAATTATGGTTCTTATTAAAACTACTCTATTCTCACGAACTGAGTAGTTGTCCATATTTGCTATTATGGGATTATCAGCATCCTCTCTTGGATGCCACGGGGA